>Ga0154664_112_pt1 | contig 12400 bp, 9 predicted proteins | sample Rifle2008BG13ft_FD_116093 | JGI IMG/M metagenome (GOLD analysis project Ga0154664, IMG submission 116093) | Bacteroidetes bacterium RBG_13_44_24 | reverse complement strand
AAGAGCTTCAGATAATATCTTTTCATAGTCAGAGGAGACAGAATCGTTCAGCGGGAGTGTCGCTCCGGGCTTTTCATCCGACAAAATAATTTTCTTACCTTCTTTCGGAATTTCCTGTTTTTCTTCCCCGGCAACGGGAGCAACCTCAGGTAACTGGTCTGTCAGACGGCCTTCGTTATGTTCACATTGATGAAGGAGTTCAGGTATGCCCAGGTCGCGTGAAATTTTTTTACCGTTGAGCTCAGTAAAGTAATTATAAGATGAAATAGCTTCAGTAAACTTGCCCGACATCTGCTGGGCTCTGGCCAGCCAGTACAATGCATCTGACGGAATAGTCCTGACGACGGCAGAACCCTGTTGTGCCTGCTTAAGCAGCGTAACAGCCTGTTCAGGTTCACGGTTCAGCCTTACAAGGCAAACACCCGAATAGTACTTGTACACAGGATCCCTGGGGTACGTCACAAGAAGCTCGCTGAATTCCCTGTACGCAAGCTCATAATCACCTTTTGAATAAGCTTCCAGGGAGGATTGCCGTGAAGGTTTTGGCATATCCTGCGAAGAGAGATCTGTCACTGATAAAGTAAATGCCATCGTCATCAGAAGACAGATAATGTATTGACCTGTAATGAGCCCGGGATTCTTTCCTGATTTCACATGTAATTAATTTTCTGATAGTTATAAAAATACTTAAGCTATTTTTTACAAATATTTCTGTTAATAATTAAAAATCCTTTTTTATTCTGAAAACAATTCAAACTTCGTAAATTTACCCATAATAACAAAATTAAAACTGATGGCACAATTAAAGGAAGGCATGCCGGCACCTCCGTTCGAGGGCACGGATCAGAATAGTAATAGTAGAAACCAAAGCTCATTCGGAGCAGATATTCGGATTGTATCAATAATAAAACCAATAATATGAGCAAAGAAAGAAAAGAGATCAACAAAGAGAAGCTGAAAGCGCTGGAGATCACCCTGGGTAAAATTGAAAAGGATTTCGGCAAGGGGACAATAATGAAGCTTGGCGATCATGCCATTGAGAATATTCAGGTTATCTCCACCGGGTCGATAGGGCTCGATGCAGCTCTCGGTATCGGGGGATTCCCTCGCGGACGAGTGATTGAGATATACGGACCCGAGGCATCAGGGAAAACAACACTTGCGATCCATGCAATAGCCGAAGCACAGAAGAATGGCGGTATAGCAGCAATAATTGATGCGGAACATACTTTCGACCGCATCTATGCTGAAAAGCTGGGGGTTGATGTGGAGAATCTTCTCATCTCACAGCCTGATAACGGGGAACAGGCACTTGAAATAACCGATAACCTGATAAGGTCAGGAGCTCTCGATATCGTTGTTATCGATTCAGTTGCGGCTCTTACACCCAAAGCTGAAATTGAAGGTGAAATGGGTGATTCAAAAATGGGGCTCCAGGCGAGGCTTATGTCCCAGGCCCTGAGAAAGCTTACAGCAAACATAAGCAAGACAAATACTTCCTGCGTATTTATAAACCAGCTCAGGGAAAAGATAGGAGTGATGTTCGGAAATCCTGAAACCACAACGGGAGGAAATGCCCTTAAATTCTACGCATCCGTGAGAGTTGACATACGGAGAACCAACCAGATCAAGGATGGCGAAGAGGTCGTCGGTAACCGTACCAGGGTGAAAATTGTAAAAAACAAGCTTGCCCCTCCTTTCAGAAAAGCTGATTTTGACATACTCTATGGCGAGGGTATTTCACAACTGGGTGAAATTGTTGACCTTGGCACCGACTTCAATATCATCAAAAAAAGCGGCTCGTGGTTCAGCTACGGCGAAACAAGGATAGGCCAGGGACGTGATGCCGTTAAGCAAATATTGAAGGACAATCCCGAATTATACGACGAACTTAAAGCAAAAGTCACAGAAGCTCTTAAGAAATAATAGTATTAATATAATAGTATCAACTATGAAAAGATATCATGTTCTGATAATTCTTGCAGTTCTTGTTTTGTCCGTGTCGTGCAAGCAGAAAGAGACAGCCACACAGGAACCTGCTCCACAATTTAATAACGCGCTGACAGCTGAAGAGAAAACCGGAGGTGTAATGACACCTGAAATCATGTGGAAGTTTGGCCGTCTCGGCTCCATTGCTCTTTCTCCCGACGGATCAACAGTACTGTATACTGTCACTGATATCGACCTGCAAACTGAAGCCAGAAGGACCAACATATTTAAGATCCCTTCATCAGGAGGAGATCCTGTACAGCTTACCACCGACGGCGGAAGCTCACCACAGTGGTTCGATGACGGCAAGTCAGTTGCCTATGTCAATAACGACGGGGACCTGGTAATAATGGATCCTGAAGGTTCTGTAAAAAAGACTGTTGAGGGTCTTAAGGATTTCGAGATATTCAGTATATCACCGGCCGGCAGCAAAATATATTTCACCAGGAGGGTTAAGCTGGACCAGACAGCCAACGAGAAATACAGCCTGCCAAAAGCCAACGTAAGGATTATAGATGACCTGATGTACCGTCACTGGAATTCGTGGAGCGATTATTCATACAGTCATATTTTCGTAGCTGACTTCAACGGGAAAAGTGTTTCCGGTGAAAAGGATATAATGGAAGGACAGAAATTTGAGTCGCCTCTTTCACCATATTTTGATGAAGGTGAAATTTCATGGAGCCCTGACGGCAAATACATTGCCTTTACCACAAAAAGACTGAGAGGCAAGGAGGATGCGCGCAGCACCAATTCAGATATTATCCTTTTTGAAGTATCAACAGGAAATGAGGTAAATATCTCCGAGGGCAACAGAGGTTATGACAGGTATCCGGTATTCTCACCTGACGGATCTAAAATTGCTTTCCAAAGCATGGAGCGAGACGGTTATGAGGCTGATCTTGACCGGCTCATGGTGTTTGATATAAAAAATAAAAGCCGTACGTGGATAACAAAAGGCTGGGAATTTGATGTGGAAAGTATCAACTGGGCCGACGAACAGAATATTTACTTTATCTGCGCGTATATGGGAACTTCGCAGGTGTTCAGTACAAGCATAAGCGGTAAAGGCGTTGACCGTGTCACAGATGGCATGCATGAACTTGGTTCCCTTCAACTGGAATCAGGAAAAATGGCAGCATCAATCAGGTCGTTTTCACTTGCGCCGGAGGTTGTATCTATCGATATGAGCTCGGGCGAAGTAAAACAGATCAGTGGAATAAATAAAACCATCTATGAATCCATTAAGATTGGGAAATCAGAAGAGAAATATATCAGGACCAGGGATGGCAAGGATCTTCAGATGTGGGTAATTTTCCCTCCGGATTTTGATCCTTCCGGGAAATACCCGGCTCTTCTCTTTTGCAACGGAGGACCCCAGAGCACTCTCGGGCCTTTCTGGTCATACCGCTGGAATATGCAGATGATGGCCGCAAAAGGATACATTGTTTACGCTCCCAACAGACGGGGTGTCGCCGGCTTCGGCCAGGCATGGAAGGAACAGATCTCAGGTGATTACGGAGGGAAAAACATGCAGGATTATCTTGATGCCACAGATGTCATGGCGAAAGAACCATTTGTCGATCCTGAGAGGATGGCTGCAGTTGGTGCCAGCTACGGAGGGTACTCAGTATTCTATCTTGCCGGAATTCATGGAGGAAGGTTCAAAGCTTTCATTGCACACTGCGGTATGTTCAATTTCGCGAGCTGGTACGGAACAACCGAAGAACTCTGGTTCCCTGATAAGGATATTGAAGGGCCTTACTGGAATACACCAAAGAGCTACCAGTTCTCGCCCCACCTTATAGCCGAAAACTGGGATACGCCGATATTAATAATTACCGGCGCCAATGATTTCAGAATCCCTTATACTCAGAGCATGGAAGCATTCCAGGCTGCTCAGCTTAATAATGTTCCAAGCCGGCTGCTTTTCTTCGAGGATGAGTCTCATTTTGTGCAGAAACCGCAGAATGCAGTTATATGGCAGAATGAGTTCTTCATCTGGCTGGAGACATATTTGAAATAAGAAACAAGATAAAAATCAGGGAGAACAATTAAGCAGGCCCAGTACCTTTTCCACTTTTTCCTCCAGGGGCAGTTCTCCGTCAATCCAGTTGATCTGAACACCTTTGCGTTCCATTCCCCTGAACCAGGTCATCTGCCTTTTGGCAAACTGATGTATCGCGATCTCAAGGTTTTTTACCATCTCCCTGTATCCAAGTTTTCCTGTCAGGAAAAGGGTAATGTATTTATATTCAAGACCATAATAAATAAGTATCTCTTTCCTGACTCCTTCGTCAAGCAATTTCTTCACTTCATCAACCATTCCTTCATCCAGTCTATTTTTCAGCCTCTCTGTGATCCTTTTGCGTCGTGCATCCCTGTCGAACATAATACCTGCAATAAGGGGTTTCATATCCGGAAACTGCGTTTGTTTCCTTGCCTTATTTTTGTTAAAATGTTCAATCTCAATCGCCCTTATCACTCTTTTTTTTGTGTCAATATCAGTTGTGTTATGAAGCTTCCTGTAAGTCGATAATATCCCTATAAGCTCCTCCATGCTCTTTTTTTCCAGCCTTGTTCTCAACCCGCTGTCAGGCGGCACTTCATACATCTTGTATCCTGTTACAATACTGTCAACATACATACCTGATCCCCCGCAAACCACTGGAAATACCCCGCTTTTCTTCAGGTCTTCATAAACATTCCTGAAATCACGCTGGTATTCAAAGACATTGTATTTGTATCCCGGATCCGCAATATCTATCAGATGGTGAGCAACAGTTTTCCCGTCGAGATTATACTCTGAATAATCCTTTCCCGTGCCAAGGTTCATTCCACGATATACCTGGCGGGAATCGGCGCTTATTATCTCACCTCCAAGACGGGCGGCCACAGCAACTGCCAGTGATGTCTTGCCCGACGCCGTGGTTCCCGTAACTACCAGCAGATCATATCCCGGATTCAACTTAAGAGGCATTGTGATAACTGTTTACCAGATAAGCAAATTACCATAAATTTACTTAATTTTGCCGGTCCCTGATCTGTTTTTAGAACAATAATCAATGAAAAGGAACACTGGTGATATAGTAATACGGAATAAAAAGGCTTCGCATGATTATGAGTTCCTTGAAAAATTCGTTGCAGGTATCAAGCTTACGGGTACTGAAATTAAATCAATAAGGCTTGGGAAAGCGGCTCTTGCAGATTCATATTGCTTTTTCAGTGATGGAGAGCTTTTCATAAAAGGTATGCATATTGCAGAATACTGGTGGGGTAATCTGAATAATCATGATCCATTGAGGGAGCGCAAGCTTCTGCTTACAAAACGTGAACTGAAACGGATTGACAGAAAAGTAAAGGAAACAGGGCTGACTATAATTGTCATAAAAGTCTTTGTCAACGAAAAGGGATTGGCTAAGGCAGAGATAGCTATTTCGAAGGGCAAAAAGGAATATGACAAGCGTCAGACTATCAAGAGCAGGGATGCTGACAGAGAATTAGATCGAATAAGGAAGAGATAATCAGAAGTTCGGACTCAATAAATATCTTGAGTAGAATTTCACTATTGTATTAACAGCATCTTTTGAAGTATCGACGATTGTGAACAGGTTGAGATCATCAGATGATATATTGTGTTCTTCGGCGAGCATTTCCTCTTTAATCCACTCTATCAGTCCCTTCCAGTATTTTTTGCCGACAAGAATGATCGGGAACTTCCCTATTTTGCGTGTCTGAATGAGTGTAATTGCCTCAAAAAGCTCATCAAATGTTCCGAATCCTCCCGGAAGAACAATAAATCCCTGGGCATATTTCATGAACATAACCTTCCTCACAAAGAAATGATCGAACGTAATAAGCTTATCGGCATCAATAAATGAGTTAGGTCTCTGTTCAAACGGAAGATCAATGTTGATCCCTACTGATTTTCCATTGCCGCGTTTGGCACCTTTGTTAGCAGCTTCCATTATGCCGGGCCCGCCGCCGGTGATCACACCGTATCCTTTCTGAACCAGCCTGAAGGCTATATCTTCAGCAAGACGGTAATATTTGTCATTATGATGTGTTCTTGCAGAGCCAAAAACTGAAACGCACGGCCCGATACGGGCAAGTTTTTCAAAACCTTCAACCAGTTCGGAAATGATTTTGAATACCCGCCAGGAATCTGTGATATGTATCTCATGCCATGCCTTTTCTTCAAAGGCGGCTTTTGTCAGGTCTATCTGTGAAGGTCTATCCTTTTTGCCCATATTAAAAGTTTTTATTATTCCAAATATAATTATTTTCTTATGCCTTCAGCTCTGGTTTCAGGAATATTCCCGTATAGCTGTTGTCAAATTCAGCCAGTTCTTCGGGTGAACCTGAAAAAATAATATCGCCTCCTTCCTTGCCTCCTTCTCTGCCAAGATCAACAATATAATCGGCCATTTTAATAACATCAATATTATGTTCTATAACGATAACCGTGTTTCCCCTGTTTACAAGCCTGTTAAGAACATCGAGCAGGACCCTTACATCCTCAAAGTGCAACCCCGTTGTCGGCTCGTCAAGAATATATAGTGTTTTCCCGGTATCACGGCGGGCAAGCTCTGTTGCCAGTTTGACACGTTGTGCTTCACCTCCGGAGAGCGTTGTTGACTGCTGTCCAAGCTTGATGTAGCCGAGTCCAACATCCTTCAGGGTTTTTATCTTATGATGTATTGACGGAACGTTGGCAAAGAATTCCACGGCCATGTTCACTGTCATATCGAGAACATCACTGATAGATTGCCCTTTATATTTCACTTCGAGTGTTTCACGATTGTAGCGCCTGCCATTGCATTCGCTGCAGTGAACATAAACATCGGGAAGAAAATTCATTTCAATTGTTTTCACACCTGCACCTTCGCAGCTTTCACATCTTCCCCCTTTTACATTGAATGAAAACCTGCCTGCATTGAATCCACGGATCTTAGCTTCAGTTGTCTGTTCAAAAAGCTTCCTTATATCGGTAAAAACACCGGTATATGTCGCAGGATTTGACCTTGGAGTTTTTCCGATCGGTGACTGGCTAACCTCTATAACTTTATCAAGATGCTCAAGTCCTGTTATCTCTTTGTAAGGCAATGGCATTTTGCCTGAGTTATGGAACCGTCGTGCAAGTGCCGGATGGAGTGTCTGGTTTATAAGTGAAGATTTACCGCTTCCCGAAACGCCTGTTACACAGATAAATGTACCCAGCGGAATTACGATATCCACATTATTCAGGTTATGACCCGTAGCCCCGGTCATCATCAGGAATTTCCCGTTGCCTGTTCTGCGATGTTCCGGAATATGGAATCTCTTCTTGTTATTGAGAAATCCTGAAGTCAGAGTCTCGCATTTTTTAATTTCATCAGGTTTTCCCTCAGCTACCACCAGTCCCCCGTGAAGTCCCGCGCCCGGTCCCATATCTATAATATGATCGGCCGACAGGATCATTTCCCTGTCATGCTCAACCACAATGACCGAATTGCCTGAATCCCTGAGTTGTTTCAAAGCATGTATCAGGCGCCTGTTATCCCTCTGGTGAAGTCCTATGCTTGGTTCATCGAGGATATAAAGGACATTCACGAGCTGTGAACCTATCTGGGTAGCCAGTCTTATTCTCTGGCTTTCGCCCCCTGAAAGGGTTCTGGCTCCCCTGTTAAGGGAAAGATAGTCAAGGCCCACCTCAAGGAGGAAGCCCAGCCGTGCCCTGATTTCCTTTAAGATTTCTGCTGCAATCAGTCTCTGCTTCCCTGTAAGCTTTTCCTCAACATCAGAAAGGAACTTCGATAATTCCCTGATATCCATAGCTGACAGCTCACCTATATTCTTTTCTGCTATCCTGAAATACAAAGATTCCTTTTTAAGCCTTGTCCCGTTGCATTCAGGACATACATCATATTGTACATACTGATCTTTAAGCCTGGTCCCGTTCTTCTTTCCGTTTATAGCCTCGATATTGCCAACGAAATTGACCACACCTTCAAAAGTCAGGAAATAGTTTGATGTCATTCCCAGCGGTGTATTGGACAGTTTCAGCACCTCATTTGAGCCATAGAGCACCTTGTTCAAAGCCTCTTCCGGGATGTCACTTATCGGGGTGTCGAGAGTAAACCCGTTCTTTTCGGCTATCGCCTCAATCTGCCAGAATATCCACACATTCCTGTATTTTCCGAGAGGTTCAATGCCTCCTTTCCTGATGCTGAGGCTTCTGTCGGGGATAAGCTTCTTTTCATCTATGCTTGAAACATCTCCAAGCCCGTTGCAATGAGGACAGGCACCCTGGGGTGAATTAAAGGAGAATGTATGGGGAGCAGGCTCATTATATGAAATCCCTGTAACCGGACACATAAGATGTCGGCTGAAGAATCTCGGTTCGTTGCTTTCGCTTTCCAGCACCATCATCACTCCGTCACCCTGGTCAAGAGACATCTTAACTGAATCCATCAGTCTCTTATCCGTTATATCCCCTACCCTGAATTTATCAATTACAAGCTCAATAAAATGGGTTTTGTAACGGTCCAGCTTCATTCCCGGCTGGAGTTCCCTTATTTCATTATTGATGCGGACATTCAGAAATCCTTTTCTCCTGAGCTGTTCAAACAACTCTTTATAATGTCCCTTACGTCCTTTGACTACAGGAGCCAGAAAATATACCTTTTTACCCGCAAAACGACTCTTTACCAGGTCAATTATCTGATCATCAGTGTATTTGACCATCTTTTCACCTGAGGTCCACGAATATGCATCAGCGGCTCTTGCATATAATAGCCGGAGGAAATCATATATCTCAGTTATTGTACCGACTGTGGAGCGGGGATTTTTGTTTGTTGTTTTTTGTTCGATGGAAATAACCGGACTCAATCCTGTTATCTTGTCAACATCAGGGCGTTCCATACCGCCAAGGAATTGTCGCGCGTATGCTGAGAGGGTTTCCATATAACGGCGCTGTCCTTCTGCATATATTGTATCAAAAGCCAGGGAAGATTTCCCGCTGCCGCTGAGCCCGGTAATAACCACAAGCTTGTTCCGCGGAATAGTAACATCTATATCCTTAAGATTATGGACCCTTGCTCCGAGGACTTTTATTTCTTCACTCATCTTGACCCTCCACCGTGATCTTGTCAGCTTTCAGGCTCCGGATCTTCAGAATTTCTCATTCCTTTTGCCGGGATCTTTATAATATATTCCTTATTGGGCTTAGGTGTCAGATAAGGTTTCCTGAGCCATGGATTCAGAAATTTCAAAAGCTTATAATTTGTCCCGTACTGTTCAGCGAAGCGGGCAAAGCTTGTCACTGCAGTATCAACTTTAACTTCATGGTATTTCAGTTCAGGATACAGTTCTTCCTTTTTGATCATGAATCCATAACTTTCAGGATCAGAAATAATAAGTTTATAGGCGACAGCCCTGAAAATATACCGGGCAGTCTCTTCTGTCAGGAGAAGATCGTAATAGCTGTTCTGCCCCTGGATTTGAATCTGCTCATCGATGGCTGACCTGCCGCCGTTATATGATGCGGCTGCAAGTGTCCAGTTTCCATACTTTTCGTATGATTTCCTGAAATAATCGCATGCAAACTGGGTTGATTTTTCGATATTATAACGCTCATCAACCACGGAATTGATCTCCATTCCCTGCTCTGTTCCAGTTGCCTGCATGATCTGCCAGAATCCTGTTGCACCTGCCGGTGATACCATGTTGCTGTACTCGCTTTCAGCTGCGGCCAGATATTTGAAATCATCAGGGATATCATTCTTCCTGAGTATTTTCTCAATGACGGGCAGGTAGCGGTTTGCCCTTTTAATGATAAGTATCGTTGAAGAGTGCCGGTAAGCACTTGTAAGAATTTCACGTTCAAGACTTTCTCTGGTATCAAAATTCCCGAGCGGCATTCTTTCACCTGCAAAGGTTACATTTTCAGGCAGCTTATAAGGTTTATTTGAAAATAAAGTGTCAGAGAGAGCCACCATCCGTGCCGGATTTCCGGATTGCCTAAAACTCTGGGTAACAGAGAGTAATACTATTACCGTGCCGGCTATAATCAAAGCTGCAAAAATTGTATTCCGCCTCAGATAAATCATAATTGCCTGGGTGTTTAGAAATAAAGTGCAAAGGTAATGTTTTTATACCTGATAAATAATTTCAGGATATCCAAAAATTAAAAAGATTCAAAATACGGCGGGAGATTTTTCAGAATTTGTAAGTAATACCTGAGAAGACCCCGAACGAATAAGGATGGATCTTCATCCCTGGTATATCTATATCATTGAATGGACTGATATAATATCTGAATGTTGGTTCAAGGTTAAGTGAGAGGTTATTGGCAAAGCTGTATTCCATTCCCATTCCCAGGGAGCTGCTGAAGGTGATCAAATTAAGTCCTTCAGTCGTTCCTACTTGTGTTTTGCTGCCATCTGCCGAGGCATAAACTGAATTGTTAACCAGCAGGTTTGATGATACTCCTCCAATAATGTTAAAATCAAGCGCCCTGTCAATAACCTTATATCTCAAAATGACCGGCAGTTCAAGATAGCTGAAGTTCTGCCGCACTGAATTGTCAAGATATGTAAGCGATTCTTTTACAGGGTCAAACACGTTATTATTATAGTATGTTTGTATCCTGTCTGCCGCCAGGCCATCTTTCAGGAAAATATCACTATTACTTGTGCGTATAGTTCCGTTGGAGGTAGTCACCGCAAAAACGGGATTGCCTTTTGCATTGTTTTGTTGTCCGAATCCGCTGTAAGCAGTGATGCCAGTAAGTTCTTTGCCGATTGTCGAATAGTAGAGACCTGACTGTATGCTGAATCTCCTGTTTATCTTGTAGGATAATGCCAATCCTCCGGAATAATTAACAATATTCTGTTCTGCTGCCATTGCCCGGGAAACAGCTTCGTTCTCGCCTGAGGTGATCCGTGATTGATAAGTGGGTGCAAATAATGCGGATATTGACCATCTGTTTGGTCCTTTGCTGCCTGTATTATCAGGAAGGGTCAGTGAATTCTCTTCATCAGGATTGAAATAACTGGCTCTGCCATAACTCAATGCAGTAAGTTCTGCCGGAGTGTTATTTTTATCTGACACATCATCTGACTCCGGGGGATTTTCGATATTCTGTACAGCGGCAAAAATATTGTCGGTTTTGACCGCTTCAGGTACCAGGTCGTCAGGAATGGAAGCTCTGGAAAAAACTCCCCGGTTTTGTGAAACTTCATTATAGGGCAGAATTGCAGCAGCAGCTCCGGGTAAAGGTGTAACTGATTCCGGATTAAGCGCAATAACCGGATTCTCCAGTTCTGCCGAAATCTCCCTGCTGAACCTGTATGCCAGCAAGCTTAGTGACAGGACCACAGCTATCATTGCTGCAGCCCTGAAAATAACCAATGGCAGCTGTTTCTTTCTGATGGCAGGCCTAATATTATCCCATACATCCTGCGGCGGAAGAACTTCATAGTCTTTCAGTCCGTTCCTGAAAACAATATCAATATTTGCCCCTCTGTCATCCATTCAGCAATTTCTTCTTAAGTCCTGTATATGATCCTACTCTCCTCTGGAGAATTGCTCTTGCCCGGGAGAGGTTCGATTTTGAGGTCCCCTCCGATATATTCACCATCCTGCTGATCTCCTTGTGTGAATATCCTTCAATCGCGAAAAGGTTGAATACCATCCGGTATTTTGGCGGCAGTTCCCTGATAATTCCCAAAAGGTCAACTGCTTCAAGACCTGAATAATCTTCATTATCCGGATCAGCATCAGGTTCCGGGATATCGTCAATATCATCAACCCTGTAGAGGTTATGCCTCGACCGGTATTTTTCCAGTGCCGTATTGACAATTATCCTGCGGATCCAGCCTTCAAAGGAACCCTCGTGTTTGTAATTTGCAAGATTTTCAAAGATCTTAATATATCCTTCCTGTAAAATATCCCTTGCCTCTTCATCGTTGCCTGAATACTGAAGACATACGGCATACAGCCTGGCTGCATGACGCCTGTACAGAAGCTCCTGATCTCTTCTGTTACCTTTAAGACAACCGCTGATGATATTTTTAATCTCTGACAAGGCTTTATATACCTACAAGAGTATAAAAATACATAAAAATTGTCTTAAATCCATATTCCAGCCATAAGATTGATGAAGAAACTTTAAAAAAGGTTGCTTTAAACCTGAAATGAGACTATTAAAGGCATTAGGCATTAGGCATTAGGCATTAGGCATTAGGCATTAGGCATTAGGCATTAGGTGTCAGAGAAAAGATTTTCTTGCCGGTCGCCTGTAGCCGATTACAGATGAATCACCTCTCCGTAGGCTGCCGCTGCCGCTTCCATGATAGCTTCCGACATTGTCGGATGCGGATGAACAGCCTTTATAATCTCATGGGCTGTGGTTTCAAGTTTTCTTGCC
>Ga0154664_133_pt1 | contig 13353 bp, 10 predicted proteins | sample Rifle2008BG13ft_FD_116093 | JGI IMG/M metagenome (GOLD analysis project Ga0154664, IMG submission 116093) | Bacteroidetes bacterium RBG_13_44_24 | reverse complement strand
ATCACTTTATCACTGACTCAATATGATGAATCAGTGAGAGGAAGTGAGCCGCCTGATATTCACTATTTATATCCGATATCAAAACAATATCCGTTCAATCCTGTCGCTTACCAGAAAGATCTTTATGAGCAAGCCTTCAATATATCACAATTGAAAGCTGTTGAAACAATAGCATCTGTTGAAAGAGCCTTACTGGCAAAAAGTACGCAAAATAAGAGTGATACCTGGTAGTACCTGTAATGGATCTGGAGACAGAGCGAAATGAAGGAGGGATCTCTGACTATCGTCCCGTTACGGGACTCCGGAAAAAGGTGGTCAGAGCCTCTGGCTTTTCCAGTTGAGATATATTCAGGGATTATCGCTGATTGAACGGACAAGTATGCTGTAAGTTAATTTAACTGGCACCTATTTGACAATAAACTTCTTATAAGACTGATTATTTAATAATCCGAATAAATAAGTGTCTTAATGTAACACCTGAATTATCTGTCAGGATAATAGCATCTCCTGTGTTGGAAAGGCGGATTTTTCTTGATAATGTATTTGCTGATTATAATCCTGTTTAATCCTTCACACATCGGATCGACATACCACTTCCTTCCATCAAAGTCTGCAGAAATACTTCAGCGCTGTTGTAGTAGGCGCTTACATAGGCGGGATCAATTGAGATCTTTGTTGATGACCACAGGTTCCCACTCTCTCCTATTCCGGAGAACGGCCCCATGTAACTGCGTAAACCACCCGGCAGAAGGGCGAAGCCATAATCATCATTTGCCGCACCCGTATTCGGATCCAGCCAGTGTGTGTTACCTGCTTCCTTAAATACCCCGCCGGCCACGAGTGGTCCTCCTGCCCACGTAATCACTGTTGTATACTCTGCTTCTGACGGGACATGCCACCCTGCAGGACACAGATTACCCGTATTAACAGTTGCCCAGTTATAGAGTAATCCGTAATCGGCATATGTAATTTCGTCATTGTTATACCATGCATATCCTGGTGTTGAAAGGGACATCCAGGCTGCATCATCAGTTACATTTGGAATTGGAGTACCGTCATTCAGATGGGTTACCTTCAGGTTCTGAAGCATCCAGATCTGGGTTCCGGCAACACCGGCAATATACCAGTTTCCATCAATATCTATAACTACTCCAACAGTTGAAAACGTCACTTCGTTGCCATAACCAGTACCGTTGGCATTAGTGGCATAAGCTCTTACATAATAGGTTGTATATTCAGTTAACTCTGACATCGTACTCGTAAACTGCCCAGATAAGGTTCCGTCAATTGTCCTGGTGGCTAAATCGATTGTGGGACGCGGAGAAGTGCTCCATACTATCCCGCTGGTGATAACGGGTTTTCCACCGTCGCTGATGATCTCACCCATTATTATGGCTGATGTGTCCGTTATAACTAATGGCTCCATGGTTACAACTTCGGGAACAATGAGACTGACCTGTCCTGTATAATTGATATTCCCGGTAACAGTTAAATTGTTCGTTACGTTCAGTACTCCGCCTATCCCCACTGTATCTGTACTGGCCGTTAAAAGTGATGTCAATGTATTATCAAGTTTAATCCCGATAATATTGAATGTCGAGGAGTTTCCTGAACCTGATTCACGCACATAGAATCTTGTACTGTCAGGATGGATAAACATATAGCCGGCCGGTAATCCTTTTGAACTTCCGAAGCCGCCTATTGCAAATCCGCCCTTGGTCCCTTTTGCTGAAGTATTGTTGAGGTATACTCTGGTGCTGTCACGGGTTACACGCAGATATTCCTCGGCGGGCATTTTGGAATTGCTGAATCCGCCAATTGCGAATCCTCCCTTTATACCCTTACCGGTATTTGTGTCAATGTAAGCCCTTATGCTGTCAGCATTTACAAATAGCATATCCTGGGATAAGGTTTTGGTACCGCTGAATCCTCCGATGGCAAATCCTCCCTTTATTCCCTTTGCTGTTTCAGTGTCAATATATGCCCTTATACTGTCGTGGTTTACAACCAGCAGGTTCTGTGAGGGAGTTTTTGTGCTTTCGAATCCGCCTACTGCAAATCCTCCTTTGACACCCTTGCCTGCATCTCTATCGATGTATGCCCTTATACTGTCAGCATTAACAATAAGAAGGTCCTGTATTCCGGATTTTGCACTGCTGAATCCGCCGATTGAAAAACCTCCCTTTGCTCCTTTTTCAGTATCTGTACTTATATAAGTCCTTATACTGTCAGGGTCAACAAAAAGCAGGTTCTGCGATGGTGTTTTTGAGGTGCCAAAGCCTCCTATTGCAAATCCTCCCTTTGCCCCTTTTGCTCCGTTATCTACATATATCCTTACTCCTTCATTATAAACCGCAAAAACAGTCTGGCCATCTTTGTTCTTTACCTCAAACAATGCCTCTTCCATATCATTTGTTTCTCCGGTAACTGCCAGTTTTTTCAGATTGCCGGTCAGTTCTTCAGTTGCCATCGCATAAGGCACACTCCACAGTTTCGCTGAACCGAGGCTTTTCCATGAGCCCTGGTAGTCTACCTGGATTTTTATATACAGGGGCGTTTTGGTCCAGTCAACGTCACTGAAGGTCGCTGCTGAGCCGGATTGTTTTATTCCGGTTCCAATGACCAGATTAAACACCCCGCTGGCATTTGTTTTGACTGTTGAATGCAGCTCCTCCCACACTATTACAGGAGTCAGTGTGTCAGAGAGAATTCCAACACTGACCTGTATTGTAGTGCTCGCAACCGGTGCGCCTGCTGCATTATTCAGAACAGCCTGATAATTAAGTCCCTGTGGTACCTGTGCAGCCGACAGCACACAGATCGCCGATAGAATCCAAAAGAGGATTTTTTTTCTCATACATCAGGTGGTATAAAAGCCTTTTCTGATCGAAAAGACTTATAAAATTACACTAATTTCAATGCAAAGTCAATCTTTTAAAAAAATAAAAAAGTCCGCGCACCGGCGGACTTTCTTTATTTAAGCATTATCGGGAAACACCATTTTAATCTTTTACGCAACGCACTGACATACCGGCCAATGACATTGATTGCGAAAGCATCAATTCACCCATACTTGAATATATCATTACTGATGCAGGATCAACGGATATCATTGTAGAAGTCCACCAGTTACCTGTATTCCCGACATCATAGAATGGACCCATGTAGCTTCGCACACCTCCCGGAAGGGCTGTAAAACCGTATTCATCTGTTGCATCCGTATTCGGGTCAAGCCAGTGAGTGGTACCAACCTCTTTCAATTTTCCTCCGGCAACGACGTTGCCGCCAAGGAAAGCCGCCAGGGTATTCCATTCTGTATCTGAAGGGACATGCCATCCTGCGGGACACAGATTGCCTGCATTCACAGTCGCCCAGTTATATAGTATTCCATAATCAGCATAAGTCACAGCATCGTTGTTGTACCATACATAACCGGGAGTCGCAAGTGACATCCATGTTGTATCGTTAGTTACATTGGCGATTGCAGTCCCGTTATTTAAATGAGTCGTCTTAAGGTTCTCTGCCAGCCATGTTTGTGTTCCGATAGTAACAGAATTGTACACATTGCCGTCATAATCAAGTGCTATTGAACCCTGTGCTGCTGTTGTGAACATCATCTGCTGGCCGTATCCTGTTCCACTGGAGTTGGTGGCATATGGCCTTACATAATAGGTAGTTGATTCGGTCAATCCTGTTATCAGCCTGGTATATTGTCCTAATGTTGTACCTCCGTCAGTTGTCTTGGTTGTCAGAATAACAGTCGGATTCTGGGTTGTGCTCCATACAACACCGCTCACTGTAATGGCTGATCCTCCATCGTTTACAATATCAAACATTACCATTGCAGAAGTATCTGTTATATTAAATGGTTCGAGCGTATAGATTTCCGGTACAATGGAAGTAACATTCCCGGTATAACCTATATTCCCTGTTACGTTAAGGTTATTCCGTACATTCAGCACTCCGCCTATTCCTACTGTATCGGTGCCGGCTGTCAGAAGAGATGTAAGGGTATTATCAAGTTTCACCCCTATGATATTGAATGTAGATGAAAATCCTGAACCGTACTCGCGAACATAGAATCTTGTACTGTCAGGATGTATAAACATAAAATCACCCGGTAAATTTTTCGTATTGCTGAAGCCGCCTATGGCAAATCCTCCCTTGGTCCCTTTCGCTACTTCGTTGTTCAGGTACACTCTTGTGCTGTCACGGGTAACACGGAGGTATTCCTCAGGAGCCAGTTTTGAATTAGTGAATCCTCCTATGGCAAATCCTCCCTTTATTCCCTTCCCGGTATTAGTATCGATATAGGCCCTTATACTGTCGGCATTCACAAATAGCAGATCCTGTGATAAACCTTTAACACTGCCGAATCCTCCGATAGCAAAACCTCCTTTTGTTCCTTTGGCCGTTTCGGTGTCAATATATGCCCTGATACTGTCTGAACTTACAACCAGAAGGTCCTGGATCTCAGTTTTCGTATTGCTGAAACCGCCTATGGAAAATCCTCCCTTCGCTCCTTTTTCAGCATCCAGATCAATATAGGCTCTTATACTGTCAGGGTCAACAAAAAGCAGGTTCTGAGAAGGTTCTTTTGAAGTACCAAATCCTCCAACAGCAAATCCTCCTTTTACCCCTTTTGCTCCGTTATCAACATATATCCTTACTCCTTCATTATACACCGCAAAAACAGTCTGGCCATCTTTATTCTTTACCTCAAACAATGCTTCTTCCATATTGGTTGTTTCTCCGGTTACTTCCAGCTTTTTCAGGCTGCCGGTCAGTTCATCAGCTGCCATAGCATAAGGAACACTCCACAGTTTTGCTGATCCAAGGCTTATCCAGGAGCCCTGGTAATTGACCTGGATTTTTATGAACAAAGGCGGCTTTGTCCAGTCAATTTCACCGAATGTTGCTGCTGATCCGGACTCTTTTACTCCCGTACCTAATACAAGGTTGAATACACCGCTGGAATTTGTCCTGACAGTTGAATGAAGCTCTTCCCATACTATTACCGGAGTCAGTGTATCCGATAGTATTCCTGCTTTGACCTCAATATTTGTATTTGCTATCGGCGTTCCGGTACTGTTATAAATAACAGCCTGGTAATTGATACCCTGGGGCACCTGGGCAACAGCAAGAATACATATTGCCAGCAAAGCTGAAGAAAGAATTGTTTTTTTCATATGTTCATAATATTTTATTATTACAGATGAAATCCAAGACTAAAGACAAGATTCATGTACCCGAAAAAATAACTCTTTTCAGGAATAGCGTCTGAATCACCCCAGAAGTTCTCAGCAATAAAAGGACCCATTTTTAATGGTATTCCTGACATAAACTGGAGACCAAACCTGCCCCCGTGAACCAGTTGGAGGTGGATTCATCAAAATCATTCTCAACCATGAGCTTATCCATTTTGTGCACCGGACCAAATGTATTGAACCCGATCTTTATCTCTAAATTTTTCCTTTTTACGACAGGTTCCTCCTGCGCCTTCACAGTGAGTGCAATAGCTGAAACTATAAGGAAAACTAAAAGAATTCTCATCTGTTCCCCCTGTTTTGATCTGAAAATAAGTTTTAACCGGGCATGCCGATCCTTTTCCTGAAAAATCCCAGTACAGTGATTACTGCAACGACAATCATGGCTATTATTGCAGTAACAGCTATCGCCCTGAAATCAGCCTGACGCTTCAAATATATACCCAGGAATGCCCAGATCACAGCTAATCCGATGAACGGATTCTGAAGCCGGTAAATAGTCAAAGATACTATCAGCGCTCCTGTGCAGATAAGAACAATAGCCCAGGCTTGTTCAGACATACCAAATCCGTTCCAGCTATAATGCACCAGCAGTGCTGTCACATTAGCTATTGTGGCGATGCATATCCATCCCAGGTATATCCCGAATGATGCTTTGATGATCCCGAACGGAAGATCGCGCACTATTATATTAATATATATAAGTGTAACAAGCATTCCTGCCATCACAAGGAGCGAAAAAGGCAGCTTCTGGTAGTGCCACATTACTATCCACAGCGCATTCAGGATACACGACACGGCAAACAGCCAACCGATATTGCTTATCACCTCCTGATTTTTGCCGGTGAACTGAACAACACAGTACCCGGCAAGGAGAAGATATATTACTCCCCATATCGAGAATGTTATCCCTGCCGGTACAAAAAGGTTCGGCAGTTCGTCGGAGAGCGCTCCCGTGGTCTTGTTGTTCAGCGGCAGAGCGTTGGCCAGATAGTTCATTACTATCATGCCTGAGAAAACAACCAGATTTATGTATTTCACCATATATCAAAGATACTAAAAACAATTAATTCAGAGGTTGCTGGTCACTGTCCCGATAGCCGGTTTCCGGCAACCATTTACCGGTTTTTCCGTTCATTTAAATGATTTTTGGTGCTTTCTTTGATAAAGAGACTTAAATTTGTTTTTCCATTAAACCATATCTGAGATGACAAATACAACTAATGAGAACTCACTAATTATCATCGGAGCGGGATTTGCCGGACTCGGGGCCGGTATATACGGACAGATGAACGGTTACAGGACAGAGATCTTCGAGATGCACGATAAACCGGGGGGACTCTGCACCTCATGGAAACGCAAAGGCTACACCTTTGACGGATGCATCCACTGGCTGGTTGGCTCTAATCCTGACAGCGGATTCAATGACTACTGGCAGGAGGTTGGCATAGCCCAGGGACGCACAATCATCAATATGGACGAGTACCTGCGTTTCGAAGGATCTGACGGCAGGACTCTCATCTTTTATTCAGATATCGACAAACTTGAGAAGCATCTGCTTGAATTCTCTCCATCCGACAGGGAACCGATAAGTGAATTCATTTCCGGTATAAGGATGAGTATGGTTTTTGACTTTCCCTCGGAGAAGGCTCCTCTGCCGGTACGTCTGATAAAAAAGATCGGTACCGGTTTCAGTTTCGCCATCAATGCCTCCAGAATGAAGAAGTGGCTGAAAATTACTGCAGGAGAGTTTTCAGAACGATTCAAGGATCCCCTTCTGAAAGCGGCTATGAAGGAAATCTGGATGCCCGAGTTCTCAATGCTTCTCATGTGCTTTACCTTTGCCTACCTTCATAACAAAAATGCCGGTTACCCTCTGGGTGGTTCAACACCCATGTCGGAAGCTCTGGAGAGACGCTATTTAAGTCTTGGCGGAAAAGTCAATTATAAGAAAAGAGCTGAGAAGATCCTGGTGGAAAACGACAGAGCTGTCGGTATAAAACTCACTGACGGAACAGAGTATCGTGCCGGCAGAATTATATCGGCTGCCGACGGATACAGCACCATATTTAATATGCTTGATGGTAAATATGCAGACGATAAAACACGTGAGCCATATGAAAAATGGCCTATATTCCAGCCGCTGATATTCGTCGGGATAGGCGTGAACCGTTCCTTTGCAGATGTGCCGCTTTCGGTTTCAGGAATCAGCTGTCCGATCAGCGAACCTGTGGAAATAGGCGACAGGGTCCGGGAGAGGCTATGGGTGCATATTTATAACCATGACCCGTCAATGGCACCTGCCGGTAAGACAAGTATTATAATCATGATGGAATCGAAATATGATTACTGGGAAAAGCTTGCCCGGGATGAATCAGCTTATAGAGCCAAAAAAGAGGAGATTGCACATATCCTGGTAGAACTGCTCGATAAAAGGTTCCCGGGAATTGCATCTCAGGTTGAGGTTGTTGATGTAGCGACACCTGTGACCTTTAAACGTTTTACAGGTAACTGGCAGGGAAGCTTCGAGGGATGGCTCGTAACACCTGAAAATTCATATACAATGATGAAACCAATGTCGAATATGCTTCCGGGACTGAGCCATTTCTATATGTGCGGTCAGTGGGTACAGCCGGGAGGAGGTCTCCCCACGGGCATCATGTCGGCACGGGCACTGGTGAAAAAACTATGTAAGGAGGATCGCAGGAAGTTCAGGACTATTATCGAATAAAGTACAGCGTTGAGTGAATCCTCGCCGGGAGCCGGTCGTTTAATTCATCTCAAAATCATCCCTTATCTCGCGGTACCGCCTTCCCTCGAGAACCGGCAAGAGGATTTTTCTTTCATCGGAAAAGAGCGGCGTTCCGCTTGAGATATGACTTTTGCCTGATCTTATCCAGAGCCAGCCGTCACTCAGTCTTGCCTGAGATTCCCCCGAGGCGTTCAAAAGGCCCGCCTCCTTATTGATGCGGTCCAGGTATCTGTCAATCAAATCTTTATAGAGTTTCTTCAGCGTTACGTATGATTCCCTGAATGGGCGGTAAGATCTCAGCAGTTCATAATCTGCCGGGTGTTTCCTTTTCATAAAGAGAAGATACTCGCTTATGAAGAAATCGAACTCATAGAAGGCGCTCATGGTGCTCTGAGTATGTGTCACCCACTCAAAAAGTCCTGATGCATCAGAACCTGCAGCCGTTTTGTATGGTTCAAGCATGTCGAAGCAGTAGCGGGTACCGCAATAGTAAGCATGCAGTTCGTTCAGCAGTCCGATCACCCCGTCGCTCTGTGTCGATGTTGTACCATTAATATATGTGTCATAACGGTATGTGCGCAGGTTGGATGGTATTACCTCGGCGAGTTCGGCAGAGGGAAACATTGCCTTCAGAGGAAATGAGATAAAATAGCTCTGGTAAGGAGATATATAGATAAAGCCATTGGCGTTATCAGGATTGAAACCAATGTTATTTTCAATAAGGTATTGAAATACATTCTGGTCAAAATAGGCATGTGCTAATTCATGGACATTCAACTCCATACTTGCGAGAAGGTCTATCCTGGTGCGTCCTCTCAGGTATTCAAATGTCTCCGTAGTTTTCTGTGATGTGACAACCCCTCCGTTCAAAAGGGGTGCCAGTGAAGATGCCGGAAGGGAGTCGTAGCTCATCAGCAGGTACCAGGAGTCCGGAGAATACCTCTTTGTGGATTCCCTGAGCCATTCGGTATTTGCAGAACGTTCAATATTTCTTTGCCGGCGGATCTCTTCCAGGTCGGGGGGTGGAACATTGCCTCTCATCTCACGCTGAGGGATATCTCTCCGCATTATGCTATCAGGCCTTCTTTCCCTGAAATTGCGTGGCAGGGCGGAATTTTCATTTATATGCGTACCGGTCCTGCCGATATATGAAGCTGACCGTTCAGCTTTTGTCCTCTGATCTGTTTTGCCTTCATAGCTGACGACCAGGAGCACAACTGCAACCAGCAGAACTATTTTTAAAAATATCCTCATCCACTCCCGATATCTAATCGTCAAAACTAATAACTAATAACTAATAACCAATAACTGATAACCAATAACAATTATTTTAACCACAGGGTAGCGGAGTTATTCACGGAGTTACACGGCTTTTCTCCTCGTATTAGAGTCGCCAATCGCAAGTAATGTCTCCCCTTATTCATCTGCCATCCTGAATGCCCCAGCCATTATATCCGTTTCCGTACCAGGAATTGTATATTGGCCTGCGATTTTTTCCCAGCTTCTTACGGATGATTTTACATGATCCACGATTTCCGAAGCTCTTTTTCCGGTTAGTCTGAAATATCCGGAAACGGACATTGCCAGATTAAAATCAAGGGAATTGTCATCATGAGAAATGTTAAGGCTTAATCCTGCTCCTGACTCAACAGGATTGATGTCAAATGCCGGCGAAAGCAGCCATCCGGCATCAGACAAAATGAATCCATGGTTCCGGAGATGATCGTCAATATTGGAGACACATATGCTGAAGACTATTCTTCTCCATAATTCTTCAAGGTCGTTTTCTACTTTTGCCCCGTAAGTACTTATAAAATCAGCCATCTCGAGGTAACTCACTCCTTCATGAAAATCTTTTCCGAAGGAATATCCCAGCATGGTCATGGCAGATGCAAAATGAAGCCTGCTGCCACTCCCTGCCCTGTCAAACCGCTTTGTCATGAAGGTATGATGTTTTCCTGAGAATTTCTCAAGTAAAGCTTCAGCTGTATTGAGTCCTGCTTTTACCGCCAGGTCATGAACAACCATTTCCCATGCGCCTATATCCGTCAGATCATGCCTGCCGGGAAATTTTGCAATCCATAGGTTATTTTTCTTATCTGTAATGCCTGCCTTTGGTCTTGAGCCTCCAAGAGAGGATCCTGGTGCAATAAGCATTTCAATCCACCGGGTATATTCCGGATCATCCCGTGCGTCATCATCTTCCAGCTTCAGGCTAATTTCCTCCAGTTCCTTAAGTGAGCTCCATGGAGGTATTGTGTCTTTGTCATCATTGTTCAGAAATGGCCCTTCCGGTTCATCCCTGAAACGAAGAGCCCCCATCCTGTATTCATCGAATACACCCAGCAGATAATCAGACTCCATTAATTGTCTTTCCTGCCGTTTTTCCTTTCGTGCAAGATTTGCTTCTTTACGGCGCATGAGAAGACGCCCCCACCGGTCAGGCGCCGAATCCAGGAAAACTCCAAAATTCGGTTTTTCATCCTTCAGATACTGAGGACCCCGGAAAAATTGAAGATCAGGATCCATAAGCTGTGAGTCGCCCCTTCTTATCCACTCTTCACTGTAACGGAATGAGAATATCTCCCTTCCCCTTACTCTTTCTGCAAGCAGCGTACCCATAAAAAAGAAACCTCCCTTTCCGTCACGATCGAAAAAGACGAGTATTTCTTTAATATTTGACTTACCTGCCATATACGATACTATTTCATCTTTCTTTTTGGTGCTCTCTCCCTTATTGTGAGTCCCGCATCCTGCATTTTACGGCCGAGGAGATCATCCTTTGCCACAGCGGCGATATCCTTTTCCAGTCCCAGTACGGCAAGTACTTTTATATACGCACCGATACTTACAGTTGGCACTCCCTTTTCAATTGCATTTAAAGTGGGACGGCTTATATCTGCTCTCTCCGACACCTGTCCGGTGCTAAGTCTACGCCTCAGTCTCGCCAACCTTAAATTCTCACCCAGCCCTTGAAGAACCATCTTCGCCCTCGGGTATAAAATTATCTCATTTGGTTTCATAATGTTAATTAAAGATTACAAATATACATAATTTTGTAAACTTTATATTACATTATAAAAATTAAGATCAGGCAACAGAGTTTTTCATAGCTGACGACAGATAATGACACTGGAGTTTCGCGGAGTTGCTCACAGAGCAATACGGCTCCGTAACATAAAATCACTTATCGGATATCGCAAATGCAAATAATAATTGCTATCTGAGATATTTATCCAGAAAGGTCAGAACCTGTTCGGTCCCCTTTATTTCATTTTCTTTTTTGATGAAACCATGTCCTTCATCCGGGAAAATGATATACTCAACCGGAACATGATTCTTTTTAATAGCAGCAACAAGCTCATCAAAAGACTTGAACCGGACTATTTCAGCCGATACCAGGTCCTGCGGATCCAGTTCAGGATTAAGTGTTTCAGTAAGTTTTTTTGCGTAGTAACAAAGCTTTCCCGTCCCCCACCCTTCCTTCTTCCAGAATCGCCTGTCGCATATTACTCATTGTACATTTACTCACCTGTTTTTAATTATCTTTGATCATTCACAAACATCACACCCCGAATGAAGACCAAATCCTCATTTCTGCTTTTGCTCTCTTTAATGTTCGTTATCAGTTCCCCGGTGTTCTCACAGTCAAATAAAGTCCCTCCATTCCAGATGACCCTTCATGACGGGAAGATCTTCAGGGCACAAAACCTTCCCCTGGGAAAACATATTATAATAGTATATTTCTCGCCGGAATGTGAGGAGTGTCATGAGTTTACAACAGAAATGCTTAAACATATCGATGATTTTCAGAGTGCTTCAATAGCGATGATAACCTACATGCCTCTTGAAAAGGTCAAGCCTTATGTGACTGATAACAAGCTGGATAAATATTCAAATATCTATACAGGAACAGAAGGCAACTCGCTCTTTGTTGCTAAATATTATAAAATCACTCAATTCCCTTTTGTTGCCCTTTATGATAAGAACGGGAACCTGGTAAATAAATATACAAGCAAGGAAGCAAATGTGGATGATCTGATTAACTGGCTAAAGAGCCAGTAGAAAAATAACCACAAAGAACACAAAGGACACACAAAGGACACACAAAGAACACAAAGGGATTTCCATCTGATTTCTCAGATCATCCTATATCGCATTTCGCATATCGCATATTATTACTCCGGGAAGTTTACCTGTTTGGGCAGATAACTATCTGTAGTTGAACCATCACCGAGCTGGCCTCCCTGGTTCTCTCCCCATGTCCAGAGTGTGCCGTTGCTTTTTGCGGCCATGGAATGAGCGCCTCCGGCGGCTATCATCAGATACCCGGAGCCTACCTGCACCGGTGATATCTTATCATATGTTGTACCGTCGCCCAGCTGTCCGCTGGCATTCCACCCCCATGTCCAGAGAGACCCGTCCGACTTCAGCGCCATAGAGTGTGCCCAGCCTGCTGAGATCGCAATAAAGTCAAAGCCTATCTGAACAGGTTGATCCCTGTCATAGAATGTGCCGTCACCTACCTGGCCATAGTCATTATATCCCCATGCCCACAGATCACCGTTCTCTGTAAGAGCAAGATAGTGGTTGTACCCTGCAGCTATGGCAACATAACCTGTGCCTATCTGCTCCGGTGTGGTAACATTTTCATCTATGCCGTCGCCAAGCGTTCCTTCACCATCCCATCCCCACATCCAGAGAGTGCCGTCTGTCTTGATAGCCAGTGATCCGACCCCTCCGGCAGAAATTGCTACAAAGTCTGTCCCTGTTTTTACCGGAGATGTTCTGTCAACCATTGTGCCGTCGCCGAGCTGATAGAAATGATTATCTCCCCATGTGTAGAGTGAGTTGTCAGTTTTGAGCCCCATAGAGTAAGCATAACCTGCACTGATTTTTACAAAGTCTGTTCCTGTCTGGACCGGGGTGTTTTTGTTTTCAATGGTTCCGTCGCCCACCTGTCCATCCACATTAGAACCCCATGCCCACAGAGTACCGTCGGATTTCACTGCCAGTGAATGAGCTCCGCCGGCAGCCAGGTTTGTATATCCGGTACCCAGTTTAACAGGAGTGCTCCTGTTGTCTGAGGTGCCGTCACCCATCTGGCTGGAATTATTATTTCCCCATCCCCATAGAGTGCCGTCTGATTTTAACACCAGTGAATGACCATAACCCGCTGCAATTCCGGTTATGATTGGTTTATCTTCTTTCTCACAGCCGTACGTCAGGATCAGTGCCAATCCTGCTACAACCACAGAACAAATAGTAATACTTATTTTCTTTTTCATGCCAGTTTATGATAGATTTAAAATATACATATAGTAACCGGAATTT
>Ga0154664_125_pt1 | contig 13442 bp, 8 predicted proteins | sample Rifle2008BG13ft_FD_116093 | JGI IMG/M metagenome (GOLD analysis project Ga0154664, IMG submission 116093) | Bacteroidetes bacterium RBG_13_44_24 | reverse complement strand
TAAAACAGTGCTTCTGAAAGGACTGGCTCTGGAGATATCAGTCTATGGGAATAAAGGTATCAGGCAAATGACAGATGTGGATGTTCTTATTTCCAGGGAAAATTGTATCAGGGCATGTAAGATTCTTTTGGCCGGGGGATTTGCCTCACTGCCAGTTAAATCTCCTTTTCATAAGCTGATCATTACTTACACCGGGAAACACCTGCCATCCCTTGTTAAGAACGGATTTTCAATTGAGATTCATCATGATCTTTTCGGAACAGGGAAAGGAGATCTGACCAGGGTGCTATATAATAATAGTATTGAAACGGAAATAAGCAATGAAAAGGTTTTTATCCCGGCAGCACAGATATTCTTCATTTACCTGGTGAAACATCTCAATTACCATGAAATGAACAATGAGTCACAGCTGAGGCTTTATACGGATCTGGTTGTGCTTATTGAAAAGTTAAGGGAAGAGATCTTAAATGGTTACCTGATCGCCCTGGCAGATCAAGCCGGGATCAGTAAAGTATTTGCATGCAAGCTTGGACTTCTAAGAGAATTCTGGGGGATTTCTTTCCCTGCTCAGATCAATGATTTTATACAGAAATGGAACGATCCTGATTCAACCGGGAAGTTTGTGTTTTTTCTCAGAAGTCCTAAAGGTAATCCTCCTCCTGATAAAGCAGTTCCATACAGGAGCACATTAAGGGAGATCCCTGGAATTCACCGTAAGATCATTTATCTTCTGGGTGACCTTTTTCCATCAATTCATTTCATGAAGAAAAGATATAATTGCAGCAGCAATTTGAAGGCATTGCTGTATTATCCTCACAGGATTGGGAAGCTTTGGTATCTTATTAAACCATCACACCGGGGGTCTTGAGGGATCAGGGGTAAAGACAAAAAAAGAGGCGGTTTTTGACCGCCTCTTTTATATTCTAGTATTCCCAGAGGTCATGTTCAAGATTGAACAGCTCTATCTTAATTCGTTCAGCTTCAAAAAGTGAAGATTTGCCAATTGTATATTCACTTACATATCTGTCGTTAAATACGTTGGATTCGCCATAAATAATGCTGCTGAATCTTCTCTGCATGAAAAGATCATCGAAAGAAATTCTCTGGGCATCATTATTCGCGATAAATGCTTCATTTTTTGCCAGAATATCCCTGATTTCATTAAAATTGATCCAGAATAGAGGTGTTCTCATATTTCTACCCAGTTCAGCATCAAACCCCATATAATACGGACAGATAGCAATAATTCTTACGTCAAGTTTGCCGAGCTTCTTATCAAAATACCACTCTTCATAAACGAGTAACTGTTTTATCTCTTCAGGTTTTGCTTTTTCAGTGATCATTGAATCACGAGTGTTCCCGTATGCGTCAATCTGGATCTGCTGTATCCGTGTTTCAGCGCCCATATTATTTTCAATATCCTCGTATGTGGTTGGAATATTATCGTTCAATGGATCGTAAGCAGTAATAGTTCCTGCTTTTATACCATCGAGTATAACTGAAATGAAATTTTTTCTACCATCCTTGGTTGGTGCAGTGGGATAATATAACGGATGGTTGACTTTTTCCCTGAGATCGATCAGGCGGTAATACCTTTTTGACCATATGACCTCTGCTTCCCTGAGGAAGGGATAATCAATCTTTTTGGCATCCGGTATTGATTTCTGGTAGATATCGCCGAAAGACTGACCCCGGGCCACTCCCGTTAAAGCCAGAACGATAAGACCAAAACCTATTTTCTTGTTCATAATGCAGATTTTATTTAAACTAATCAATTTTCAGTACAATTGAAGATAATTCCTTGATTCCGTCAGGCCCTTTTGCTTTTATATCCTTGATAATAAGGTTTTTTCCTCTTGTAAGCCTGTTCAGAAGATCCTTCTGATCGCTGGTGAGAGTACTTGAATTACTTGATCTCTCAATATCACCCATCCTGTCGGAATAGAGAATTGTGAAACCGGTTATTTCATATATCAGGTCAAAGTCAAAATCAGGCAGTACCGCAAATACACCTTGTTGTGCAACAGCAACTGCTCTTGAAATTGATCCGGAATTTTTACCTCCAAATCTTGCTTCAGGTGGCGGTATTGGTTTGACCCTGAATGGGTATGGTGCATAGTTGGTGACTTTACCATCAATATCAGTGGAAACTATGACCTCAACATTTCTCCCCACAGCCTCAGGTTTGACAGCCCAGTTTCCCCTGAAATATTCACCTCTGGGGTTTTTTATTCTTTGGGTTGAATAAGTTCCGTTGACAACTCTTACTCTGATATTCGCAGGATTGACACTTGGCACGGAAACATCAAGCGGGTTTTCAATACCAACATACATCACGTTCATTGCTGTGGGGGAGCAGATAACATTAGGTTCTCCCACATTATAGGTTTCCGAGAACGGAAATGATTTGACAGTGCCGTCAGGAGAATTCATTGATATTATACCGCCCCAGGATTTTGGTCCCAGGGATGATGCCTTGACAGCATAGAGACCTTTGCCTGTTTCATCTATAGGAAGCTGCAGATCGCCCACTGTAATATTAGGTTGTTGTGTAGTATCAGTAGCGGAAATGAACACCGTTGCTTCATAGTTGCTTCCAAGTGTAACATAATTTGACTTGGGAATTACAATAGCATTGAGTTTATTAAACTTGAAGGACGAAGCATCTATCTGTGTGTAAAGAAAGTTCAGAACCTCGGTTTCTGCATTTCTGACATCAACCTGCATTTTGGTAAGGAGAGCAGTGGCTCCTACAACAGGGAGAAGTTGAAACATAAGATTTGGCCAGGGTTCAATTTCACCGTCTTCATTTTTTGCATCGTCAGTATTCAGCATTTGTCTCAGGGATTCTTCGGATGTAGGATTTTTCCCTTCAAGGGTCGAAATCAGGAATTCGCGGTATTCATTTAATAAAGCTTTTAAAGTATAAGCTTTCCCGTTTTCATTTGCCCCAACAAGAATTTCAGATGGCACGTTGTTCTCATCATATCTTTTTACCAGCTCAATGTCATAAGTTGTGCCAGTAACAGCCGGTGTATTTTCATCTCCTTCAGCTGTTTTGATTATTTCAATCTTGAGGTCCTGGATAAAATTGAAAAGTTCATCCGCCCGTTCCTTTGCTGCATATGCTTTTGTTCTGTACGGGCCTGCTTTTGCCGGATTTTCGGCTGCAGATCTATCAAATTCACTGTAAATAAGGTTATTCTTCTTAGCATAGTTTTCAACAGTAAGTGAAAGACCCTTATCAACTTTCATAAACGCTTTCACGACATCCTTTGATACGTTAAGAGCAAGCATGGCGGTAAGCACCAGGTACATCATGCCGATCATCTTTTGTCGTGGAGATAGCTTTTCGTGAGACATTTTTCAGGTAGTTAAGTTAAGTAAAACAAATGCTGTATTATTTAACATTCATAGCAGCAAGCATATTTCCATAAACATTATTCAGAGCTGACAGATTATCATTAAGTTTTGAAATCTGTTCACGGTATTTTTTGGTATCACCAGCTGAATCGGTCAGGTCTTTCATCAAATCCTGGAGGCCTTTGTAAAGTGATTCAGATTCTTTAAGATGATCATCTGCTCCTTTTTTCTGCAGTTCATATACTGTATTAAGGGCAGAAAGGTTTTTATTAAGCGTTTCCAGCTGCTGCTGGTATGACTTACCTCCGACTTCAATTATCGAGAATGAATCAGCCATATTCTTGTATGTCGAACCGGTATCATTAATTGCTTTTGTGGTTGCCTGGTATGATTCTGTAAGCTTACCAAGTGATTCAGTGGCATTATCAATTGAAGACATATATTTTGTTGAAGCAGCGGTTACATCTCCCATCGCATTCATGTTGGCAGTTGTCTCGCCGAGTTTTTTCATCCCTACTCCGAGGTTCTTGAACAAATCGGGAGTGATCTCAGCACTTTCCAGCATCTCATCAAACTTAGCCAGCGCTGCAGAACCTGCGCCACCTCCGTAACCGCCTCCGCCCACTCCACGAGCAAGTGTATCACGTTGTTTCCCGCCGGTATGTGCCGGGAGTTCTTCACCTTCCTCGGGAATACCTGCAAGTTCGGGATAGACAAGTGTCCAGTCTATCTCTTCATGCAATGGTTCAAATGCTGAAAAGAAGAAAATGACAGCTTCTGTCAACAGACCGATCGTAAGCATTGTTCCTGCCAGTGGCCAGTGCTGTATTTTAAACAGTGCACCGATAATCACGACGGAAGCTCCCAAACCATAAAGTTTTGCGATGAAATTCTTCCATCCGCTGCTTTGTACTATTTCTGCTAGACTCATATACTTGATTATTTTAGGGTTATTTCAATTAAATTTCTGCTCCGATATAAGATCTTACGTTACGGAACCCGACATAAGGTTTTGTCGAATCCTGGTATTCATAGTCCCTTGTGCTTGTCTGAAGGAAGTATGAAATATCTTTCCAGGAACCTCCGCGGATCACCTTACGTTTCATCACAGGCGGATCCTGGGGTGTTGCATTATATTCATAGTTAGGCTGAAGATCGTGCTGGAATATATAAGCTGAGGGGTGATATGCACAGCAGGTCCACTCCGATACGTTCCCTGCCATATCAAAAAGTCCGTATTCATTGGGTAAATACGATGCCACTTTTCCTGAATATACATTTCCGTCATCGATGTAGTTGCCACGCAAAGGCTTGAAGTTTGCCAGGAAACAGCCTTTGTAATTCCTGGTGTATGGTCCTCCCCATGGATACATTGACAAATCAAGAGCTCCTCTTGCTGCATATTCCCATTCCGTTTCAAGCGGGAGCCTGTATCTCTGAACATCAACAATACCCTGTTTCCTGAGGGCTGAATTCATGAAATCAGTTCTCCAGTTGCTGAAGGCGGTAGCCTGAAGCCAGTCTACACCAACGACAGGATAATCATCAAATGAAGGATGCCAGAAATAAAGATCGGCCTGCGGATCATTGAATGAATAGGTGAAATCCCTGATCCAGCAAAGGGTGTCAGGATAAATGTTGATTATCCTGTGTTTGATAAACGAAGAACGGTCCCTGACATCGGTCCTGGAACCATCAAGATTGGTCACCTGCCCTTCATATCTTCCTGTATTATTTTCATAATCATAGACATATCTTGCCTTGGCAGCCTGTTGGTAATCAACCCAGAAATAAGAATAGTTGAATTTACGGACATCATACTGTTTCCTGCCGTTGAACCTCTCCTCAGGCGGATAATACATCTCCTCGATAATGCCCTTGGTTGTTTCTTCTTCAGGATCAATTTTTTCTTCCCAGTTAATGACATTCGGCTCAATGACATTACCTTCCTCGTCAACAAGAAAATATTCCCTGTCAGCTATGCCAGCCTCGCCAAGCTTTGTCCTGAGGATGGAATCACGTATCCAGTATACAAACTGACGGTACTTGTTATTTGTTATTTCCGTCTGGTCCATCCAGAATGCATCAACGGTTACAGACTTTGAAAGGCTGTTCATCGCAAATACAGCATCCTGGTCGCTGGGGCCCATTACGAAACTTCCGGCAGGTATAAATGCCATTTCCATGGGTACAGGCTCAAAAAACTTCTTTCTTCCCAGTACACCGGTAAGTTCACCGGTATTCTTAGAACCACACCCGCTCAACAAGATTATTATTATCAGGGCAGATAGGATAACCTTTTTCATATTTCTCAAGAATTTATAATGCAAGTAAGTTATTTTTTTTTAAATAATCATAAAAATCTGATACTTTTATATTTCATCGGACTTTTACCCAGACTTAGATCAAAACAATAGTTTACCATAAATTCATGTGATCCGCTTGTATTCTTCCTTATGTCCGACAGTGGAAAATCATAGGCATAACCAATACGGATCCCGTTATAGAGCTCAAAACCAACCATGCCTGTAAGAGCATCACCGGCTCTGTATGAAACGCCTCCCCATATCTTTTTATTGTATCGTACCAGGGATGTAATGTTAAACTGTATAACCTTGCCGTCGCTGAACGCAAAAACCGAAGGCAGAAGCTCAAGCGATGGGTTGGGCAGCTGAATGGTATATCCACCGGTCAGGTAATAATGCCTGCTGATATAGGTGATGGCAGAAGAGTTGTCCTTTGTATATTTTATTTTAGGCTGGTTGATATGGGTAACAGATAGAGCGGCATAATATTTATCAGTCTTGTAATATGCCCCGATACCTGCATCAAATGCGATGACGCTTTCCTTGTTTACAGGTATCAGCGGATCTTCATTGGCCTGCGTGAATCCGTCCCCGTTGGGTATGTACCAGTTTGGCTCAAGAGCCTTATTCATTATCCCGAGGTTTATGCCCAGTCCCAGTTTCCCCATACCCACATCCATCAGGTATGAATATGCAGCAGAGATATTTATATCCTTGTTAAAGCCAATGTTATCACTTATTATCAGGAGGCCGATACCGCTTTTGATCCTGAAGGGAGAAACAGGTGCCGTGATATGGAAAACCGTTGTTGAGGGAGCGCCTTCAAATCCCAGCCATTGCTGCCTGTTCAGGGCTGTCGCACATATCATTCCGGAAGTCCCTGCAATACCCGGATTATAGGTCATCGTATTGAACATATAATGACTTGACAGAGGATCCTGCTGTGACAAGACAGAACAGGGTATCAGTGTTAAAAAAAGAAATGCAATATTTAGCTTTTTCATTTCTTCTCCTATAGATCCAAATATGCGGGAACAGAAACAGTAAAATAAATAAAAATATAAAACGTAAACAAATATACTTTTATTTATTTGGAGGTAAAAAAAAGTTGTTTTGATGAGCATACACTATTGAATAGATGAATGGTACCTAAGAGATGATAAAAGGGGAGAAAGCGGAGGACATTCAGGATTTCAGCCTCTCATATCCCTGTACCCACCGTTCAGGAACTTCATTGCGGTTAGCTTTCAGATAATCCTCATGCGAGCAGGCAATATAGAGGTTCCTGCCATCCCCGGCAGGCAGTTCCATCCACCATCTGTCTGTCATATTGCTCTTTACGAAAATCAGGTCATCATCAAGATCCGTTACCCGTACATGATATTTAATAAATCTTCCGGTGTTGGTATTGCTTAAAACAGGGGTCTCATATTGTTTTTGTGAAAATCCCTCCAGGAAAAACCATAATATCTGTGCCGCCAGGCCCGCAGTCTGACTCCTTATATCAAGATCGGGATTTACATCAAACAGACCGAATACCCTGAGATTATCAGATATGCCGGCATATCTTGCCAGGAGACAGATCTCTTCGCCGTAAAATCCATTGGGTGAAGGACTTATAGTTCCGGGAGCATCTGATTGCCTGACCGCTGAAATATCAAAGACTGCAATATGCGAATCCCTGAAAAAAGGCTCTGTAAGATAAATGGCCTTCCTGACATCACCTATCCTGACAAGTTCTGACTTGCGCTTCAGGAACCGGTTAATAACCTGCTGGTCATTAAGATACGTCTGGTATCCTATGTTAATATAATGGTCAAAGGTACTTTTATGACTATGAAGAATACTGTACAGGTAGTTAAAGGAATCAGCTTCTTTATTTTCATTAATGAAATCGATCCTTGGATCAACGGCAATAAGTGAATATTTTGTTTTGAGGCGTGTAAAAGCAGCGTCAATTGCTGATACCAGGGCACTGCTCCCTCCCAATATCACCGGAAAGATGTTTTCACCGATGAGCCAGCAGATAATATCTGTAAGTCCTGCAACTGTATCATTGAAGGTAACTCCCTGTTTCATATTTCCGAGGTCAACGATCTTCGATTTTCCCGGGATCCTTGCCAGCTTGTAAAGCTGTCCCCTGATACTGTCGGGGCCTTTCATTGTCCCTGTTCCTGCAGAATTCCGACCCTCCGGAACCCCGAATAATGCTATTTTATATTTCCTGATGTCAATAACCTGTACGTTCTCGGTATGGACAAAAATATTATGGGGAAAACCTGCCTGCCCTGCCAGGTGTTCAAAGCCGGGCTTTTCGATACTGACGGGATTGAAATAATCATTGATATCTGTCATGGCGCTTTTCAGGAGCTTTTTTTGGATTTATTGCTTTTTTCAATTATCCTGATGCAATCTTCCCTGGTAAGCTTTTCAGCATCAGAGCCTTTTGGAAGCCTGTAATTTTGTTTGTCCCGGGTAAGGTAAGGGCCGTATTTCCCGTTAAGCACAAGAATATCGCCAAAATCCTTTATGGTCTTCTTCTGCTCATTTTCATTCTTTTCCCTGATTATCTCAAAAGCCCTGTCAGCAGTTATGGAGTAGGGATCATCTGCACCCTTCTTCAATGAAAAGAATTTATTCTTATAGCGTATATAGGGGCCGAATTTTCCGACTCCGACAATCATCTCTTCGCCTTCGTGCATGCCTAATGACCTTGGGAGACGAAATAGCCCGAGAGCTTCTTCCAGTGTGATTGTCTCTATAAGCATGTTTTTTGCAAGACTGGCAAATCTTGGCTTACTGCCGTTTTCAGAACTTCCGATTTGTGCAACGGGTCCAAACCTGCCCATCCTGACAGAAACCGGCTCTCCGGTTTCGGGATGATTGCCAAGCACCCTGGCACCTGTCTTCCGGTCTTTTTTTTCAAGGGTATTTTCAACGGTTTTATGAAAGGGACCATAGAAACTATGAAGCATGCTTGTCCATTTCAGATTTCCCAGCGCAATCTCGTCAAATTGCTCTTCTACCTCAGCAGTGAAATGATAATCAACGATATCCGAAAAATTTTCAATAAGGAAATCATTGACGATCATCCCGATATCCTGGGGAAAAAGCTTCGATTTCTCCTTACCGGTAATTTCTGTCTTAGAGGATGTTGTCACCTTCCCTTTTTCAAGAGTTATTATCCTTATGTTCCGTTTTTCTCCCGGCCTGTCTTCACGGAGAACATATCCCCTGTTCTGAATTGTCGATATTGTCGGAGCATAGGTGGAAGGCCGTCCGATTCCCAGTTCCTCGAGTTTCTTCACAAGGCTTGCTTCGGTATATCTGGGAGGAGGCGTGGTAAATTTCTGCGAAGCTGTAACTGTGTTATAATACAGAGGCATTCCACTGGTAACCGGCGGAATAATATACTTCTCCTCGTCATTGTTTTCCTGATCAGTCGATTCTGCATAAACTCTGAGAAAGCCATCAAATTTAACCACCTCCCCTGTTGCATTGAAATTGACAGGTGAATTATTCAGCTCAACGGAGATCGTTGTTTTTTCCACTTCGGCATCTGACATCTGTGATGCCACGGTTCTTTTCCAGATAAGTTCGTAGAGCTTCTTCTCATTGTTACTGCCTTGTATCGCAGAATTTTCGAGGTATGTGGGGCGTATGGCCTCATGCGCCTCCTGGGCTCCTTTCGATTTAGTTTTGAATTGGCGGGTCCTGGAATACCTGGCGCCATATCCGGCAATTATCACTTCACGTGATTTTGCCAGAGCAAGCTTTGAAAGGTTGGTGGAATCAGTTCTCATGTATGTGATCTTTCCGGCTTCGTACAGTTTTTGTGCCACCGCCATTGTCTGGGCAACTGAAAAGCCAAGTTTCCGGTAAGCTTCCTGCTGAAGTGTTGAAGTGGTGAATGGAGGTGCAGGCGAGCGGATCCCCGGTTTGATAGTAATACCGGCAACCTTATATTCCGATTCGGCACAAAGCTCAAGGAATTTCAGGGCTTCATTCCCGTCATTGAAGCGTTTTGATGCTTCGGCCTTTATAACAGCACTTTCTCCATTTTTTTCATCGACCCTGAAAACTGCATTGACCCTGAAGGAGGATTCAGACTTAAATGAGATTATCTCCCTTTCTCTTTCGACAATAAGACGTACTGCCACAGACTGCACTCTCCCTGCTGAAAGCGCTGGCTGGACTTTCTTCCAGAGAACAGGGGAGATCTCAAAACCCACGAGGCGATCTAGAATGCGGCGTGCCTGCTGGGAATTGACCAGGTTCATATCTATCTGGCGGGGATTTTCAATTGCACCTGAAATTGCATCCCCGGTGATCTCATGAAATACAATCCTGCGGGTGGTCGACAGATCTAGCTTAAGGACACCGGTTAGATGCCAGGCTATTGCCTCACCTTCACGGTCCTCATCAGAAGCGATCCATATATTTTTTGCTTCAGCAGCTGCCTTCCGGAGTTCACTGACAACTTTTGTCTTTTCTTTCGGGATCTCATAATCGGGAGTAAAATCATTTTCAATATCAATACCCAGGTTTTTTTTTGAGAGATCCCTGATATGCCCGAAACTTGAAATGACACGGAAATCTTTTCCAAGAAACTTTTCTATGGTTTTCGCCTTAGCCGGGGATTCAACAATCACGAGATTTTCGATCATTTATAGCGAGATTTTTTCTGTTAAAAAACACGACAAAGTAAATCATTTAGAGACCAAACTTCAAAATAAACTGTTAAGTTTCTTTAAGAATTTACTATTTTTGAAGCAAATATTCCCTACTGATGAAAGGCAATGCGGGCAATAGAAAATACCTGATATGGTTCTGGAGCATATTCACATTACCCTTTGTGATCGTCATCATTTTATTTATTCTTATTTCGAAAGAGAAGCTTGGACCGATGCCTTCATTCAGTGAGCTTGAAAATCCGGAATATTTTCTGGCAGCTGAGGTTTATTCGGAAGATGAAGTGCTGCTTGGCAAAATCAGCATTGAAAACAGAACATGGACTGAGTACAAGGGACTGTCACCTTATTTGATTGATGCACTGATTGCCACGGAGGACATAAGGTATTACAGGCATTCCGGGATTGATATCCGCGGACTGGTGCGGGCCGTTGTCAAAACCATTCTCCTTGGCCAGAATACCGGCGGCGGAAGCACCATCACACAACAGCTGGCAAAACAGCTTTATCCCAGGGATACGGTAAAAGTTTCTGCCATAACACGAAAATTAAGACTCGGAGTATCTAAATTCAAGGAATGGCAGACAGCCGTCAAGCTTGAAAAAAGCTATACAAAGGAAGAGATCATTGCAATGTATCTCAACAAATATGATTTCAATTACCAGGCAATCGGTATCAGATCAGCAGCCAGGGTCTATTTTAACACTACCCCTGATTCACTGAATATTCAGGAGGCTGCAGTCCTCATCGGAATGCTGAAAGCGTCAACACTTTATAACCCGGTACGGAATTATGACCGGATGATGCAAAGAAGGAATGTGGTCATCTCACAAATGGCAAAATACGGATATCTTGACCATGCTGTAGCCGACTCAGTGAAAAATATGCCCATTGAAACCGATTTCCGGATTGAAGATCACAATACGGGTCCGGCCACTTATTTGCGTGAATATCTCCGCAATACCATGCGGCGCCCTGAACCCGACAAAAGCAAATATGTCAGGGAATCCTCATATGAAGATGCATTATGGGAATGGGAAAATAATCCTCTTTACGGCTGGTGCAACAAGAATAAAAAACCCGATGGATCAAATTATGATATCTATAAGGACGGCCTGAAAATATATACCACGCTTAATTCAAAAATGCAGCAGTATGCCGAAGAGGCGCTTGCCGAACATCTTTCAAATGAAGTCCAGCCCGATTTCTATGAAAGGGCAAAATCATTCAAGAATCCTCCCTATTCAGACGATCTGAAGAAGGAGGTTATTGATGAGCTGATAATGAATTCATTGAAGCAGAGTGACAGATATTATATTATGAGGGCCAGGGGTGTTCCCGAAGATTCTATCATGCTTTCATTCAACACGCCGGCTAAAATGAAGGTATTCTCATGGAAAGGGGAGATTGATACAGTGATGACACCGCTCGATTCAATATGGTATTATAAGTATTTTATAAGATCATCTTTCATGGTTGAAGATCCGCATAACGGTCATGTCAAAGCATATGTCGGAGGACCTGATTTCCGGTATTTCAAATGGGATGCTTGCACCCAGCAGAGAAAGCAGGTGGGGAGCACCATCAAGCCGTTTCTTTATACCATTGCAATGCAGAATGGCTATTCCCCCTGTTATGAGGTGGAAAACATTCCGCGTTCATTCGAGGATGTGGTTAACGATACAACCTGGACCCCAAGGAGCTCAGGTCCTAAAGCATATCATGGAAAAATGGTAACTCTGAAATGGGGACTGGCACAGTCAGAGAACTATATATCAGCATGGCTAATGGAACAGTTCAGACCCTCTGCAGTAGCAGATCTTATGCACAAAATGGGAGTCAGAAGTTTCATCGACCCTGTATATTCCATTTTCCTTGGCACTTCGGATATCAAGCTCGAAGAAATGGTGGGGGCATACGGAACCTATGCAAACAAGGGAGTCTATACACGACCCATGTATGTGACCCGTATTGAAGATAAAAACGGTAATGTCATTTCACGATTCACGCCAAAAATAGAGGAAGTTCTTAGTGAGGAAACAGCTTATCTGATGCTTAACCTTTTACAGGGAGTAGTCCTTACAGGTTCGGGAAGAAGAATGAGAATTGAACCATATAACCTTTTAAATCAGATAGGTGGAAAAACGGGAACAACTCAGAACCATTCAAACGGCTGGTTCATGGGGATCACTCCCAACCTTGTCGGAGGTGTCTGGAGCGGCTGGGAAGACCAGTCCATCCACTTTGAAACACTCGGTGAAGGTCAGGGAGCAAATATGGCCTTACCTATCATGGCTATATTCCTCAGAAAAGTATATGACGATCCTGAATTCGGGATCATGGAAACAGACGAGTTCGAGCGTCCTTCAGGTTTCAATATGGAACTCGACTGTGAAAAGGTCAAACGGGAAAGCACGAGAAGGGATAATCCGCTGAGGGATAGATACTAGCGGCAACCCCCCAACCCCCACTTCGCTCTGCTCAGTGCAGGCTCTAAAGGGGGGCTATAAACCCGGCCATATTTACTTCATTATCAGGTAATATGGGTTTAAAACCCCCTTTAGGTGGTAGGTCATGCTTCAGCAAGACCTGGGGGTGTTCTCAACTGAACAACGACCTCACCAGGTGCTCAATCTTCCCGATGTTTACAACTTCGATCTCAATTCCCTTGAGAGGGATATTCCTGTGATACTTTGAAAGATATATCTTTTTGAATCCCATTTTTGAAGCCTCTCTTATTCGCTGTTCGATCCTCGATACAGGACGGATTTCCCCGGAAAGTCCTGTTTCTCCTGCGAAACAGATTTCCCTTGATATGGGGATATCGAGATTTGAAGAGAGCACAGAACTGATTATTGCAAGATCGATAGCCGGATCAACAACTTTTATGCCTCCGGCTATGTTCAGGAAAACATCTTTTATTCCCAGCCTGAAACCTGCTCTCTTCTCAAGTACTGCAAGCAGCATATTGAGCCTGCGTATATCAAAGCCGGTGGAGCTTCGCTGTGGTGTTCCGTAAACAGCACTGCTGACAAGCGCCTGTGTTTCAATAAGGAAAGGGCGAAGTCCGTCAACAGTGGCA
>Ga0154664_107_pt1 | contig 13679 bp, 11 predicted proteins | sample Rifle2008BG13ft_FD_116093 | JGI IMG/M metagenome (GOLD analysis project Ga0154664, IMG submission 116093) | Bacteroidetes bacterium RBG_13_44_24 | reverse complement strand
AAAGATGAAGGTTTGGGGAATATTATTAAAGAATTGGTAAGAATAATCTCAGAGGAAGGTATGGAAAATGTAGAGGCGGAGACAGGATTTCCTTTTGACGAAAATTTGCATGAAGCCGTTGAGCTTGAGAAAGTGGAGGATGGATCCAAATCAGGTTTAATTTCACAGGTTTTGCTTGAGGGTTGGAGAATAAAAGAAGGTCCTGTAATAAGACCAGCGAAAGTAATAGTATATAAAGTTATAGAAGGTAATTAAAAGAAATGAAATAAAATGGGAAAAATAATAAGCAAAGCTTGGCACTTTTGCACTATTTTGAAAGGAGAACAATGAGCAAAATTGTTGGAATTGATTTAGGCACAACAAATTCGGTTGTAGCGGTTATGGAAGGTGGAAGGCCAAAAGTGATTCCCGCTGCGGATACAGGTAGGAATATAACGCCGTCTGTAGTTGAACCGGTTAAAAATTTGGTTGGTGATGTTGCCAAGCGTCAAATAATTTTGAATCCTAAAAATACCGTTTATTCCATTAAAAGGTTAATGGGAAGGCGTTTTGAGGATAAAGAAGTTGAAAGGACCAAAAAAATGGTGCCCTATGAAATTGTTTCCGATAAAGGTGGAGTTGCTGTTGAGATTGAAGGTAAAAACTATACCCCTCAGGAGATTTCAGCCAGGGTTTTGATGAAACTCAAAAAAGATGCGGAAAGCTATCTTGGTGAGAAAGTTGAACAGGCAGTAATTACTGTTCCTGCATATTTTGATGATGCGCAGCGTCAGGCGACCAAACAGGCAGGAGAAATTGCCGGATTTAAAGTAGAAAGAATTATTAACGAACCGACCGCTGCTGCTCTTGCTTACGGGCTTGACAAGAAAAAGTCTGAAAAAATTGCTGTATATGATCTTGGTGGTGGAACTTTTGATATTTCGATTTTGGAGCTTGGTGATGGAGTTTTTGAAGTAAAAGCAACAAATGGTGATACTCACTTGGGTGGAGATGATTTTGACGAGAAGATAGTTGACTATATCTGTGATGAGTTTAAAAAAGACAATACTGTTGATTTACGTGCTGACAAACAAGCCCTTCAGCGTGTCCGTGATGCTGCCGAAAAGGCAAAAATCGAACTTTCTGCCACAAATGAGGTTGAAATTAATCAACCCTATATAACGCAAAAAGATGGAAATCCAGTGCACTTGACAATGAAGCTTACTCGAGCAAAGCTGGAGAGTTTAGTTGAAGATCTAATTGTGAGAACTAAAAAACCTGTTGAAGCGTGCTTGAAGGACGCCAAGCTTGATCCCCACGATGTAAACGAAGTTATCTTGGTTGGTGGAATGACCAGAATGCCAAAAGTTATTGAGACAGTTAAAGAGTATTTTGGTAAAGAACCCAATAAAAGTGTAAATCCTGATGAGGTTGTAGCAATAGGTGCGGCAATTCAGGCTGGAGTTTTGGGAGGAGAGGTTAAGGACATTCTTCTTCTTGATGTCACACCGCTCACATTGGCGATAGAGACTTTGGGAAGTGTTGCAACACCTATGATTCCTAGGAACACAACGATCCCAACCTCAAAAACTGAAATTTTCTCAACTGCTGCTGATAATCAGACCCAGGTTGAAATTCATGTAACTCAAGGTGAGCGTCCGATGAGTGCCGATAATAAATCACTAGGTCGTTTTATTCTCGATGGAATTCCTCCTGCTCCCCGAGGGGTTCCCCAAATTGAAGTTACTTTTGATATGGATGCATCCGGAATATTAACGGTTACTGCTAAAGATAAGGCAACAAGCAAAACCCAAAATATAAAGATTACGGGTGCCGTTGGTCTTTCAGACGATGAAGTTAAAAGAATGCAGGAAGAGGCTGAACATCATAAGGAAGAAGATCAGAAAAAAGCGGAGAAAATTCAAGTGCGAAATCAAGCCGACAGTATGGTTGCCGCAGCTGAAAAAGCGATCAAAGATGCTGGTGATAAAGCCCCGAAGGATGTCAAAGAGAAGGTTGAAGATAAGATTAAAGCAGTTAAAGATGTTTTGGCTAAAGAGGATGCGGGAAAAGAAGAGATTGAGGCAGCTACAAAAGATTTATCAGACACTCTAAGCCAAATCGGCCAGGCGATGTATGGTTCGACAGGCTCACCACAGAGTGGTCAGCAGGGGCAACAACCTCCGACCGACCAGCCAGAGGATGAACAGAAAAAAGAAGAAGTTAAAGAAAAGGAAAAGAAGAAGAAAAATGGGGATGAGAAAGTTGAAGAAGGAGAAGTTGTTGAATAGAAAGGCATGAATTCTGAATAGTTTAGCCTCGGAAAACCGGGGCTTTTTTTAGCTAGGATACTGTAAACTTATGTTTAATAAATTATGGCGACAAAGTCCGATTACTACGATATTTTAGGAATTTCTAAAGGAGCTTCGGCTGATGAGGTAAAAAAAGCCTACAGGAAGCAGGCTTTGGAGTGGCATCCGGATAGACACAGGGATGATAAAGAAGCTGCTGAGCGTAGATTTAAGGAAATTAACGAGGCTTATCAGATTTTATCCGATCCTCAGAAAAAATCGGCTTACGATCAATTTGGTCACGAAGCATTTGCTCCCGGAGGAGGCTTTCGCGGAGCTGGAGGTTTTCCTGGAGGAGGACCTTTTAGCCAGGCACAAGGAGGACAGTGGGGTCCCTTTACATACACATATAAAACTTCAGGTGGAAACTCTCCATTTGCTGGATTTGATTTTGGCGACCCTTTTGATATTTTTGAGAGTTTTTTTGGCGGAGGAGGTTTTGCCAGAGCCAGACAAGTCCCCCGCTATTCGATAACAATAGATTTCATGGACGCAGTCAGGGGTATTGAAAAAGAGGTTGAAGTTGAAGGTAAGAAAAGAAAAATAAAAATTCCGGCGGGAGTTGATGAGGGGTCCAGGATAAATTTCGGCGATTTTATTCTTTCTATAAATATAAGACCCCACGAAATTTTTGAGCGTGATGGGGCTGACGTCTATGTTCGTGTTTTAATACCGTTTTCGTTGGCTGTGCTTGGCGGTCAGATTGAAGCCCCGACTGTTGATGGGGATGTTAAATTAAAGATCCGTCCGGGGACTGCATCAGGAACAATGGTACGCCTCCGCGGGAAAGGAATACCCCATTTGAGGGGGCGAGGAAGTGGTGATGAATATGTAAGGATTATTATTGCTATACCCGAGAGACTAACAAGGGAACAAAAAAACCTCATTGAAAATCTCCGCGAGGAAGGATTATAGTAACTATTAATACAAATAGCTTTGATTTAACTCATGAAACGATGTAAACTACTCCAGCTTGTATGAGTGCGGAGAAACTTCGAGGCTGTTCTTTACTGAGAAATTGTCATGATGCTATGAGAGTTGAGCAGCAGGTGTTGAAAGGTTTACTTGAGCATAGCCCAGATGCGCTTTACCTTGATATAGGTTGTAACGATGGACAGGTAACTATGGCTAGGGCAACCGAAATCGGAACAAAATCGGTTTTTGGTGTGGATTATTTAGTAGATCGTATTCGTGCTGCAAAAGACAAAGGACTGACTGTATTAGAAGCGGATGCAGACCATTGGTTTCCCTTTAAAGATGAAGCGTTTGATGTTATTACTGCCACTCAACTAATTGAGGATTTGGATGAACCGGATGAATTCCTTAGGGAAACCAAAAGAATATTGAAACCTTCTGGCTATGCTGTTTTAACAACCAATAATTTGGCTGGTTTGCATTACCGCGTTGAGTTACTTATGGGGAGACAACCGAGATGCATGAGTCCATCCGAGTTTACACATGGACTTGCAGAGGATGGAACGTATTGTGGTCATACTTCTTTGTTTACTTATGGTCACCTAAAAGAAGTTATTTTGATGCATGGTTTTCGTATTGAGAAATCAGGAACACACACTCTTTATCCATTGCCGGTTGCTGCTTCGGAATCAATTACTAAGATTTTTCCAAGCCTTGGCGCTTATTCTTATTATAAAGTGAGAAAATAAACATTCTTTGTTTGTTATGAACCCTAACCCTGAATAATCCATTGCCTTATAAAGTATATGAACCATACAATCGAATTCTTTCTTCTTTTTAATAATCCTCAGACCACCCTTTAAGCAAGAAGTGTTATAGGATAATTGACTGGGTATAAGATTTGGGGTAAAATGTTGCAGGATAAGATAAGGAATTGGTGGGATGAATGCCCACCTTTATTGTTAATAGAGTATAAGAGCAGGAGAGCGGGAGAGTATAAGTCATTTTATATTTTCTTACACTCTTTTTACTCTTACACTCTTTTACTCTAAACATGCAAACACCAAGAACAGAATTTGCACAGGCGTTAAGAGCCATCGCTTCCGAACGGGGGTTGGAACCTGACGTTATTCTAGAAACTATTAAGCAGGCAATAATTGCCGCTTATAAAAGAGATGCGAGAGAGCTTGGTGAGGATGTAGATACAAATGATTATGAAGTAGAGCTTGATCCGACAAGTGGTGGGGCGAGAGTTTATGCTTGGCCAATGCCAGAGGAGGATGCGACTGAAGAAGAAAAGAAAAAAGCTATGGAAGAGAAAAAAGATGTTACCCCCCCAGGATTTGGAAGGATTGCGGCTCAAACCGCCAAGCAGGTTATTCATCAAAAAATACGTGAGGCTGAAAAAGGAGCTGTTATGGACGAATTTTCGGGACGAGTGGGAGGATTGATTTCAGGAATGATACTACGTTTTGACGGACCTGATGTGAGAGTTGATTTGGGGCGTACGGAAGGAATTATGCCTAAAGAAGAAAGGATTCCTAATGAGAGACTTAATCCAAATCAAAGACTTACCTTTCTTCTTAAAAAAATTGAAGACTCTTTGAAAGGAAGGCAGATCATTCTATCAAGAGCGGATGCAGCATTTGTTCAAAAACTTTTTGAGAGAGAAGTTCCTGAAATGGGATCAGGGAGTGTAGAAGTTAAGGTAATTGTTAGGGAGTCAGGAGTTAGAACTAAGATGGCTGTTTTCTCAAACCAAAGTGGGGTAGACCCCGTTGGAAGTTGCGTTGGACAGAAGGGTGTTAGAGTTCAGGCTATAACTAATGAACTGGGAGGAGAGAGGGTGGATATTATTCAATACAGTGAAAATTTGCAGGATTTAATAAAAGCTGCACTTTCTCCTGCCGAGAATCTAAGTGTAAAACTTGATGAAAAAACGAAAACAGCAGTAGTTAGAGCTCCTGAAGATCAGCTTTCGCTTGCGATTGGAAAGGAAGGCCAGAATGCAAGATTGGCAGCAAAGTTAACTGGTTGGAAGATAGAAATTAAGGCGATAGAACTTGTAAAAAAGGCCAAAGAAGGAAAGAAAGATGAAAAACTTATGACCGCAGAAACTACTAAAAAAGGTGCAGGGGATGTGGGTGTAGATGGGTCTGAAAATAAACTTGAAAAGGTTAAGGATGATAAATCTGTAAGTTAGAATTCATGGAAAGTATAAGTAGAAAGATGTTAATTTATGGAAACGAAAAAGACATTGTTAGAAAATTTAAGACCTCCAATTGTAACTATTCTAGGTCATGTTGATCACGGTAAAACAACCCTTCTTGATTTTATTAGAGAAACAAATGTAGCAAAAAAAGAAGTTGGTGGAATTACACAGAGAATTGGGGCCTCAGTTGTCGAAACCAAAGAAGGAAAAAAAATTACCTTTATTGATACTCCAGGACACGCAGCCTTTGCCAAGATGAGATCACGCGGTGCTTCTGTTGCTGATATTGCTGTGTTAGTTGTGGCTGGAGAAGAAGGAATAAAGCCCCAAACTCAGGAAGCACTGAACTTTATATTAGATGCAAAAATTCCTTATATTGTGGCTGTAACAAAAATTGACCTACCCACAGCCTCTATTGATAATGTTCGAAGCCAGTTCGAAAAAACAGGAATTTCCTTTGAGGGTAGAGGTGGTGATGTTCCTTTGGTTGGAGTTTCGAGTAGAACGGGAAAAGGGGTTGAAATCTTGCTTGATTTAATAGCTTTGACTTCGGAGGTGTATGGTCTTAAGGGAAATTCAGAAGAACCTCTTGAAGCTGTAGTTATAGAGACAGGAAAAGATAAGAGAGGATCGACAACTTCGGTTGTTGTAAAAAGCGGAAAGTTGACTATAGGGCAAGATGTGGTTTCCGAAAACGTCAAAGCTAGAATAAGAGGTATCTTTAACTTCAAAGGTGAATCTGTAAGAGAAGTTTTTCCTGGGGAACCGGCACTTATATTGGGTTTTAAAGAACCCCCCATCGTTGGTAGTAGGATTTGGACTGCCAGCGAAAAGGAAAATCTGGCTGTTTTGGTAAAAGATAAAATTGTAACCCCAATGACTGAGGGAAAAATGTCTATTATTCTGAAGACTCAAAGCGCGGGTTCGGTTGAAGCTATTATTAGCAACATACCTTCTGAGGTTTTGGTTGTGTCTTCGGGGGTTGGAGATGTTACAGAGGGTGATATTTTTCTCGCCAAATCAACGAGTTCGTCGATTTTTGCCTTTGAAGCAAAAGTTCCTTTATCAGTTTCAAAACTTGCTGAAAACGAGGGGGTAAAAATAGAATCTTTTAATATAGTTTATGAACTTTTTGAAAGGTTGGAAGAGATTGTCGAAGAGGGTATTGTTGAAATAAAAGGAAAAGCTGAAATTATAGCTATTTTTTCCTATGATGGGAAAAGTGTTGCAGGGTGTAAGGTTACATTAGGAAAAATATTAAAAATGGATAAACTCACTCTTTTTAGGGAAATGGAAGAAGTCGGTAAGGTAAAAATAATCTCAATGAAGAAAGGGAAACAAGATATACAAGAGGCCAAACAAGGTGAAGAGTGTGGAATTTTATTTGCGCCACAACTTGATTTTAGGGTCTCAGATATGTTAATATCCGTGCGCAAATGAAATATATAGAGTTTTATTAAATAAAGTATGGAAAATTCTTTTAAATCAGTAATCAATCAGTCTAAGTCAATATTAATATTACTGCCAACAAAACCTTATTTTGACCAGGTTGCAGCGGGTATGGCTCTTTATCTTGCTTTAAGGCAGGGGAAAGACGTACAGATTTTTTCTCCTACACCAACGACTGTTGAATTTAACAGAATTATCGGTGTTAATAAAATCACCCAAGAACTAGGTAATAAAAATCTGATAATAAGGTTTATCGATTATAAGGCAGACGATATTGAAAGAGTAAGCTATGATATTGAAAATAGTCAATTCAGACTTACGGTGATTCCAAGACAACACATCACTCCTCCTGTTAAAGAACAAGTTGAACTTTCCTATTCAGGAATTTCTGCTGATACAATTATTATGGTTGGTGGAGTGAACGAAAGCCATTTTCCTGTAATTTCTAATAGAGAGTTGACTAATGCAAATATTGTCCACGTCGGAACGAAAGATTTAACGCTTTCTTCCAATAAAGTTTACCTGTCTTTTTCAAGACCAGTATCTTCCGTATCAGAAGTAGTTGCCGGTTTAATAAAAGAAAGTGATATGGTAATTGATGAGGACATTGCTACAAATCTTTTAATGGGTATAGAGAATGCAAGTAGTAGTTTTAATGATAGCAGCGTTACGGCAGAAACATTTTTAATTATTTCTGACTTAATGAAATCCGGCGGGAAAAGAACTGTTTCGCAACCTATAGCTAGAAGGGAAGAGTTTCCTAAAGGAGCAATTCCAGGTCAGTTTTCAGAACCGCAAGTTTTCAATCAACCCTTAGTTCAGGACCAAGCTAGGATGCAGCAGTCGTTGCAGCAATTTTCTCAGCAAGAGGAGGTTCAGCAAGTACAAGATAAGTTTTCTCAAGATAATGAAGGGGAAGAAGCACCTAAAGATTGGTTGCAGCCGAAAATATATAAAGGAACTTCTATAAGTTAGTATTTTTCCTTTGAAGTTTTGTTACTTTTGTGTTATTATTTTTGAGGTGTATTTCTAGGTTTTCTCCAACCTTGCCAGGGATTACTTTGTAATACATGACAAAATTATGGCTTTAAGTAAGGACGAAAAACAGAAGATAATTTCCGAATTTGCAAGAGAGAAGGGTGATACGGGTTCTCCTGAGGTGCAGATTGCACTTCTTTCTGCAACAATAGATAAACTTGCAAATCATCTTAAGGAGCACAAGAAAGATGTTCATTCCAGACGCGGACTTTTACTGATGGTCGCCAAAAGAAGAAGACTATTAAATTATTTAAAAGGAAGAGAAGAAGGAAGGTATAAAACCCTAATCAAAGAGCTTAAGTTAGAAAAATGACCCTCGACTACCTCACATAGTAGTAAAAAAAGATTATGAAAAAAGTTGAAAAATCAATAGAACTTGCAGGAAGAACCCTCAAGCTTTCGACGGGCCGCTTGGCTGAGCAAGCCGGAGGTGCAGTTTTGGCGTCCTACGGTGAAACTTTTGTTCTTGCTACTGTTGTGTCTCAGGATTTAGGCCGAGAACTTGATTATTTTCCGATGACTGTTGATTATCAGGAGCGCTTATATGCAGGGGGGAGAATAAAGGGTAGTAAATGGGTCAAAAGGGAAGGGAGGCCAACCGATGAAGAAATTTTATCTGGAAGGTTAATTGATAGGTCTTTAAGACCTCTTTTCCCAAAAACTTATAAAAAAGACGTTCAACTAATTGTCATGGTGCTGTCGGTAGATCTGCAGAATGACCCGTCTATATTAGCAGGAATTGCTGCCTCTGCTGCTGTTGCTGTTTCACCGATTCCATGGAAAGGTCCGGTTGCGGTATTGAGAGTTGGTTTAAATAAGGGAAAGTATTTGATAAATCCTACTGATGAGGAAATGGAAGAATCGGAGCTTGACCTGATAACATCTGCAACCAAGGATGCTATTGTAATGATCGAAGCAGGAGCAAAACAGGCTACTGAAATACAGGTTTTGGAAGGAATAAAGATTGCTCAGAGTGAAGCCGGAAAGGTAATTTCTTTGATTGAAGACCTGGCTAAAGAAGTTGGCACGGAAAAAGAAAAATATGAGGAGATCAAACCGTCCACGAAAATTGTAAACCAGGTTAAAAAATTAGTTGAAGATAAGATAGAAGGTTTGGTTAAGTGTATGGTTATGTGTGAAGGAGTTTCGAGCGATTTTAATGATTTGGTAGCTTCGGTTTCGGATAATTTCGAAGATCGGGATAAGAAATTTGTTGCTGAAATTATAGATTCTCTTAAAAAGGATTATATCAGAAACATGACCCTTAAGGGAAAAAGGGCAGACGGAAGAAAACATGATGAAATACGTCAATTGAGTGCTGAGGTTGGGGTTTTACCTCGGACTCATGGAAGTGCAATTTTTGCCAGAGGTCAAACCCAAGTTCTCACTGTTGCTACTTTAGGAGCGCCATCTTTGGGACAGCTTATTGAATCAGCGGAGGGTGAGGAAGCAAAACAGTATATGCATCATTATTCTATGCCTCCTTATGCAACTGGGGAAACGGGAAGAATCGGTAGTCCAAACAGGCGCGAAATCGGTCATGGTGCCTTAGCAGAAAGAGCTCTCACTCCTGTAATTCCTGACGAAGAGATCTTTCCTTATGCGATTAGAGTAGTATCAGAGGTTATGAGTTCAAATGGTTCAAGTTCAATGGCTTCCGTTTGCGGTTCTACCCTTTCTTTAATGGATGCGGGTGTTCCTCTGAAAGAGCCGGTATCGGGAATAGCTATGGGTTTAATGATTGAAGATGATAAAAATTATGCCATTCTTTCAGATATTATGGGATTCGAAGATTTTAATGGGGATATGGATTTTAAAGTTGCCGGAACGCAGAGAGGAATTACCGCTATGCAGCTGGATGTTAAGACACTGAAGCTAAATACCCGGATTTTAGAAAAGGCGCTTGAGCAAGCAAAAGTAGGGCGTGATCACATTCTAAAATTCATGCTTAAGACCTTAGGTCAATACAGGGAGACTGTTTCTTCACATGCTCCGAAAATTAAACTGATCAAGGTTCCGGTAGAAAAAATTGGAGAATTAATTGGACCAGGGGGCAAGAATATTAAAAGAATTATTGCGGAAACTGGAGCACAAATAGACGTGAATGATGATGGGTCTGTTTTTATTTCTGCGACTACCAATGAAGCTGTCAAAGAAGGTGTAACTAGAGTGGAAGCTATAACCAAAGAACCACTACCGGGAGAAATATATAAAGGGGTTGTTAAAAGGATTCAACCCTTTGGTGCATTTGTTGAAATACTCCCTGGACGAGAAGGTATGGTCCATGTTTCCGACATGAGTGAAGAATATGTAAAGGATCCCTCAGATATTATAAATGTCGGCCAAAATGTAGAAGTTAGAGTGAAAGAGGTTGATGAAATGGGAAGACTGAACCTTTCATTAATGCTTGATCCTGGGTTTGACTTGAGGAAAGAAGAAAAAAGAAAAGAAAAAAGAGGAAACGAAAGAAGGTTTGATAAAAGCGGAGCAAGGCCAAGTCGTGGTGGGCCTCATTTTCCAACAAGTAGATTTTTAAGAAACGACAAAAGAAACTCCAGAGGGTAAGCTTCAAAATGTTAGGCTATTTTATGATAAAGTTAAGATATGGCAACAGCTCTAGAACAAATTAAGGCGCATACTGAGAACGTCAGTAAAACAGAACTACCGAAGGAATTAAAAGAAAGCATTCTTCTTAGGCTGGAACAGTTATCAAGCTTGAGTGAATCATCCACTTTTTTGCCGGAGTTTGACAGAATGAATCAGTATTTAGGATGGGTACTGTCCCTTCCTTGGAATAAAAGGACTCAGGATAATTTGGACTTGGTTCATGCCAGGGAAATTCTGGATAAAAGTCATCATGGCCTTGATGAAATAAAAGATAGGATTTTGGAATACATATCGGTTATGAAACTCAAGCAGGAAAAGGGAGAAGGCGAGGATGTTTTCAGGGCTCCGATTTTGTGTTTTGTGGGATTGGTTGGAACAGGTAAAACAACTATTGCGTTTTCTATTGCTGAAGCAATGGGTAGAAAATTTGCAAGAATTCCTTTTGGAGGAATGGGAGACCCGCTCGACTTAAGAGGACAATCCAGACTTCATGCGGAAAGTGAACCCGGGAAGGTGATAAAGGCACTGCGTGCAACACAAAGTAAAAATTGTATTATTCTTCTTGATGAACTTGACAGGGTAACTCAAGAGGGCAGGTCCTCCATAATGGGAGTATTAGTCGAGCTTTTGGATCCGGAGCAGAATAAGGCTTTTATTGATCATTATATAGATTACCCATTTGACTTGTCGGAAGTGTTGTTTATTGCAACCGCAAATAATACTAATAATATTACCACAGCGGTTTTGGACAGGCTTGAACCGATCCAGATGCCTTCTTATTCGGATGATGATAAAATCACGATAGGAAAAAAATACATGCTTCCTGTAATTATTCGCCAGTCAGGTATTCCGGAGGCATCATTAGTTATAGAAGATGAGTCTTGGGCGAGGATCGTAAGGCCTTTAGGGTTTGATGCCGGTATGAGAACTCTGGAGCGAACAATACAACAGGTGGTCAGAAAAGCTGCCAGAGAAATAGTTGAAGGAAAGACAAAAACTTTTACTGTCACTCCTGAAAACGTTAAAGAATTCCTGCAATAATATTAAATATTAATAATGAAAAAATCCGAAAAATCTAAACTTCTTGAGGATTTAAAAGTAAAAATGAATCAAGATGATTCGTTGCCTTTAAAGAAAGGTGCAACAAATTTGGTTTTTGGAGTTGGCAACCCGGAAACAGAAACTCTGTTTATAGGAGAAGGACCAGGATATTGGGAAGACCAAAAAGCAGAACCTTTTGTTGGTAATGCAGGAAAATTTTTAGATTCTCTGCTTTTATCAATTGAGGTAGATCGACACGATGTTTATATAACAAATGTTATTCATCATAGACCTCCTGAAAACAGAGACCCCTTCCCTTCCGAAATTGAAAGTTATGGGAAGTACCTGGATGGAATTATTGGAATTATTGATCCGAAGGTTATTGTCACGTTGGGACGATTTTCAATGGCAAAGTTTTTACCTAATGCCAGGATTTCATCGGTTCATGGAAAGAAATTTGATATAAACTGGGGTGGAAAGAAGTTGGTTGTTGTTCCTATGTATCATCCCGCGGCGGGTTTAAGGAGTGTTGAGATCAAGCAACAACTAATAAATGATTTTAAGAAATTGCCATTAATATTAAAAGAGACTGAAGAAGTAAAAGAAGAAGAAGAAATTAAAGATAAAGCAGAACAAATGAACCTTATTTAAACTTAATATTATGTCTTTAAAATTTATTGCACTTTCGGGAACCGTCAGCGTTACGGAGAATTTGTATGTCTACGAATCTGAAAACCGGATGATGGTTATTGACTGCGGAGTTGGTTTTCCGGATTTGGAAATGCACGGGGTGGATTTAGTTATTCCTGATTTTTCCTACATCGTAAAGAATAAAAATAAACTTGCAGGAATAGTTGTTTCTCAAGGCCACGAAGATCACATCGGCGCAATCCCCTTTTTACTAAAAGAAGTTAAAGCCGAAATTTGGGCAGCGCCTTTGGTTGCGGGATTTTTAAAAGATAAGCTGGATGAATTTGGTATAAAAAACTACAAAATTAATACATTTCAACCCGAATCCGCTAGTTTCGAAGTGGGTCCTTTCAGGCTTCAGCCCTTCAGAGTTTCTCACTCTGTTCCGGATTCGTGTGGTTTTGCAATTGATACTCCTGAAGGAAGGATTTTCCATGTTCCCGAACATAAGTTTGACCAAAGACCTGCCGACGGAAGACCTTTTGATATCGAAAGAGCCAAAATGCTTGCAAATGAAAAAAGTGTTTTATTCTTGGCGTCGGATTGCCTTGGTTCCAACAAACCCGGATTTACGGAGGGTGAAGCCGAGATCGAAGGAAATATGGAGGGAATAATGAGAAATGCTACTCATGCAATCTTTGCAACCGCAATCTCCTCAAATATCGGAAGATTTCAGCAGATGATCAATATTGCCCAAAGACTAGATCGTAAAGTAATTTTAGTTGGCCGCTCGATTCAGAAAAAGATCGAAATTGCTTATGAACTTGGCTGCATTAATATTCCCCATAATTTAATTATTTCGTACGGTGACTCCAGAAGATTTAAAAGAAATGAACTTTTGTACATAGTGTCCGGTTGTTATGGTCAAGTCGGGAGTTCTCTTTACAGAATTTCACTCGGTGAGCACGACCGTGTCGAGATTTCTGAAGGGGATATGATGGTTTTTTCTGCTGATCCTGCACCTCCTTACACCAAAGAAAGCGAAGATTTTGTAATTGATAACCTTATTGATAAAGGAGTTGATGTGCATTATTACGATTTGCACGAAGGGCTCGATGACGGAATTTACGTTTCGGGGCATGGTGGACAGGGTGATATTACCGAGCTTTTTAAAATAGTTAACCCCAAATACTTTATTCCCATTGGCGGCGAGATAAGATACATGAAGTCTTATTTGGATTTGGCCGTCAAATTCGGAGCAGACCCAAAAAATGTTTTTCGGCTTAAACCAGGAGATAATGTTGTTTTTGAGAATGGAAATGCGCGCCTTGGTGAAAAGGTTTCGACAAAAAAAGTTTTGGTACACGGTCTCGGAATCGGAGATGTTGGCAAGGTGGTTCTTGGAGACAGGGCAATTTTGGGTAATGAGGGTGTAGCAGTAGTAATTTTTAAACTAG
>Ga0154664_126_pt1 | contig 14258 bp, 5 predicted proteins | sample Rifle2008BG13ft_FD_116093 | JGI IMG/M metagenome (GOLD analysis project Ga0154664, IMG submission 116093) | Bacteroidetes bacterium RBG_13_44_24 | reverse complement strand
TTACCGGAGTAATCGTATCAGAGAGAATAGCAATTTTTGCCTGCATGGTAGTATTTGCAACCGGGGCTCCGGTGCTTGTGCGGGCAACAGCCTGGTAGTTAAAGCCTTGAGGGATCTGGCTCAGGGCGCAGGGCGCAGGGCTCAGGGCAAGAAACAACAAGATACTTAGTACTTGAAACAGGAGGGAGTGCTTTGTTTTCATGGGAATAAAGGCTTTATGGCCCAAAGGCGCAAGGGCGTAAAAGGCCCCTTACCAAAGACCTGGTTAAACAATTGAAAACAGGTTATAATACTAAGATAAAATAAAAAGTAAGGCGGGCCAAATTTTTTTGATGAGTGACCGGCTGCCAATGACCGGTGTAAGGAAATCATGCAATCGTGCACTCATGCACTTTTATGGCTTTATGGACTTTATAGACCTTATGGACTTTTGACTATTTTTCCTCTATCAGCTGATGAACAAGGGCTTCAAGGTTTTTAACAGTCTCCTTCAGTGAATCAATTTCTTCTTTCTGATCCTGTATAGCTTTAAGCATAGGAACTGTAAGTCTTTCATATAAAAGTCCATCAGGTCTGTTTTCTTTGTCATATACGACAATTAAAGGATTTACAACGCTAACTTCTTCAGCGATCAATCCATATTGCAGATCGGCGACACTTGTATTTTTATAATTATAAATAACAGGTCTAAGATCATATAACCAATCAAAATCCTTGAGATCAAAAACATTCTCCTTATAACGGATCGATGATGATGAGTATCCACCCACCTCGCCATTAATATTTATCACCATATACCTCTGATCTGTGATAACTCTGTCGTAGGTATCAGTAAATTTCAGAGGTCCACCAATTTCAGTTCCTCCGGCGTATTCACTCTTATAATTGATAACCAATCTGTCCCCCGAATATTCATCATACCCCAGCATGGCCAGGTTTCTATTATCAGTATACCCGCTTCCTGAAACACTGCCGCCCTGAATCCAGACATCATAGTCAGGTGTTGTTGTATTTATACCGACATCCGCATTAAAAACAAGTATATCATTATCAAATTCTCCATATATTAATGCACCGTATTTACCTGCCTGCGAATTTTCAATATATAATCTGTTTGATTCCAATTCACTATATCCTGCCTGATAACCTAAAAAGACTGAATAACTACCTACGCCCTGACCAGCTTCACTGATGGCTCCGGCCGCCTCATATCCGATAAATGTGTTATAACTGCCTGATCTGTTAAAATTTCCGGCCTCATAACCGACCATGGTATTATTATTACCTGATGAAGTATAGTATCCGGTAAAATTTCCAAAAAATACATTTTTACTGCCTGAGGAGAGGCTGTAACCCGCATTTTCGCCCACAAGGGTATTAAAATCATTTGAGGTAATGCTCCTGCCGGCTTTAAATCCAATCGCAACATTTGAATTACCTGATGTTACATTATAACCGGCTTCTTTGCCAATAAAAGTATTTTCAAATCCTGATGTAGTTAACTTTCCGGATGAGGTTCCAATAAATACATTATCATATCCCGATGTCAGATTAAGGCCCGCATTATACCCAAGGATGACATTGCTGTTACCAGTTCCGAAGAAGGTTTCTGATGCCATCCCAGCCCGATAACCTATAAAAGTATTGTATGATCCTGTAGTATAATTTTTACCTGCCTGATAGCCTAAGAATGTGTTGTAGCTTGAATTATTCGAAAAACCAGCTAAATTGCCCATAAAGACATTATAATTGCCGCCTGTATTTGAAAAACCACTCTGGTTTCCTATGAAAACATTAGAGCTTCCATCAATATTCTTCATTCCGGTTTGATATCCCAAAAATGCGTTGTAATCACCTATGTTAGATTTACCTGCGCCTTTTCCAATTATGACATTAAAACTGTTCTTTCTTAAACTAGGAATTCCTGTTGATCCATAACCTGCAGAGTCACCAATGAGAACATTACTATGAGATACAGCACTGAGGTAGTACCCTGCCAAACTACCGATGGCTACATTATTATCTCCGCTTGAATTCAGGTAACCAGCCATATGTCCAAGAAAAGTATTTGATTTTCCCGCGACATTATTATACCCGCTCTTGTACCCAAGGAATACATTGAAATCAGATTTGTTTTTATACCCTGACTGATATCCAAGTATGGTATTATAACTGCCCGTATCATTTTCCATCCCGGTTTCATAACCGATAAATGAATTAAACTCTCCAGTGGTCATTCCTTTCCCGCTTCTGTGACCTATCAGGTAGTTATCCGGAGTAAGTGATGTAAAAGGAGTTATTGTTCCAGGGATGGCTCCGATTCCATTAATTGCAAATCCTCCCGTGCTGGTCTTTGAGCTTTCATTTATATATACTCTTGTACTATCGCGTGTTACACGCAGATACTCTTCATCCTCTGCCTTTGTTGTTCCATAACCGCCAATTGCAAATCCTCCCTTCGGACCCTTGTCTGTTTCAGCTTTGTCTATATAGACCCTGACGCTGTCGTTGCTAACCATAAACAAATCCTGCGGTTTGCCTTTCGCTGTGCCATAACCTCCGATTGCAAAACCGCCCTTAACTCCCTTGGGGATATCATCATCAGCATTATCAATATATATCCTTACACTGTCATCACTTATAAACAGGAAATCCTGTATATCAGCTTTATCTGTTCCATATCCTCCGATAGCAAATCCCCCCTTTGGTCCCTTACCGGTTTTATTAATATAAACCCTTACCGTATCGGGCTTAACTATGAAATAGGGCTGTGATGTTCCTTTGTCAGTTCCAAAACCTCCTATCGCAAATCCTCCCTTTGGCCCTTTCTTGTCTCCGTCACTCACATATACCCTTACTCCTTCATTGTAAACTGCAAATACAGTCTGCCCATCCTTGTTCCTTACTTCAAACAACGCCTCTTCCATATCTGATGTCTCTCCTTTAACGGATAGCTTTGTAAGGGGTCTTGAAAGACTGTCTGCCACCATCGCATAAGGTACAGATTGCAGAGGTGCCGTTCCCATTCCGGTAAAATCAGGATTTGTGACCGGGTATTTCAGCTCAGTTTTCAGGTAGAGCTGCTCTTTATTCCAGTCAATTTCCCCGAACAGATCTGTTCCGGCAGGTGTTCCTTCTCCTATCACAATTGCTATAATCCCAAATTCATCTGTCTCAAGTGAATGTGTTTCCTGGTATACGGCTGTTTCTGCTGCATTCTCTATGGTTATCCGTACTATTATATCGTCGGAGATAACTGGCTGTTTGGTAGTTCCGTCACGGACTATGGCCTGGTAATTAAAGCCTTGCGGAACCTGGCTGAGGGCAGAGGGCGCAGAGCAGAGGGTAAGAAGACACACGACACACGACACTAGGAACAAAAGGGAGAGTTTTGGTTTCATATGAAGAGGGTATTCAGGTTTGACGGTGCAGTGGTATGACGGTAAATCAAAATTTAAATAGAATAAAGACTGAAGAAATCAGAGGGAAAAGTACCACTTTATACCGGTCAGGTTTTGTAATATCCTTGCAAAATAGTTGAAAAACAGCATCATATTAAGCCGGGTAGGATAAAAGTGAAGGCGAGCCAATTTCTTTTTGGTGCCAGACTGCCACGAGGCTAACCGGTGTTTACCTCTTCTCCCACTCCCGCTCTCCCGCACTCCTTCCTTTACACCGTTGTGCCATTGCGCCGTTGCGCCAATAAAAAAGGGACCTCTTATCCAGGGTCCCTCTTCAATATAGTGATCAGAAAGTTACAGATTGTATACCAGTCCTGCGCTGATCCACAAAGCCCTGTTTGTGAATCCGAGTCCGTTATCAACATTGCTTAAGTTACTGAAGCCGTGTTTGTAACGGGCATCGATTAGCAGGGATAATGAGCCCATATTCATCTTGAATCCTACTCCCCCTACGGGAGCAATATCATAATAACGAATCCGGCCGGTGATATCATCCTTGTAATCACGGTATATTTCCTGACCCTCCGATAGTTTGCGTACGATTGTCGTATTTCCCAGGATGTTAATGCCCCAGTTGGCTCCCACATATATATATGGTGAGAAGCCCAGCTCTGAAAAAGTGTATTTTGCAAGAACAGGTATGTCGAGATAGTAGAGGTCCATGTTTACATGATCAACTACTGATGTACCGCCATAGGTTTGCAATGCAGGACTTCCCGGAGAATAGATGTATGTTTCGATAATGTTGTCAGCTCCGTAATTCGAGTAGTTGACTTCCAGCTGCACCCCGATGTTTCCGGTAATGTTGTAGCCTGCCACTATCCCGTAGGAGATATTATCGAATGTCATTTCCGCGAAGTCTTTGGTCGTGGAGATAATTGATTCATAATCAACTATCCCGTAAGCTCCCTTAGCGCCGACATAGATCTTGCTCCCCAGTGATGAGGATTCAGATTCCTGAGCCATTAAACCGCCTGAGAATACTACTATTATAAAGAACAACAGTAATATTTTCTTCATGCTTTATTAGATTAATTTAATAACAGGCAGGCATTATACCTGCCTGTTAATTATAACTATTGTTCAATTGTACGTTTCCCTGTACCAAGATTTAGGTCACGCACATAAGCTTTTCCGGCACGTGCCAGAAATGAAGTGGATGTCGGTATGAATCCAAATGCTTGTGCAGAACCAGGATTGTTTTTTCCAATATATCCGCTCCCCTGGTTGGTCATGATAACGCTTGTTACACGGCCGCCGGAAACAACGGCAGCACCGGCAGCTCCTGTACCCTTGCCTGATATTGATGCAGTGAAGGTAACTGTCGGAGGTGCATCATAACCATAGCCCTGAGTGTAAGGAAAGCTTGCCGGGAATGTAACTCCGGTAATCCTTCCGTCAGCATTGACAGTACATAGTCCAACTGCTGTCATTGATGACCACGGTACTGTGATGGTGACAACAGGAACAATATAATAGCCTGATCCGGCATTCGTGACCGTGATCGCTGATACTCTGCCGTCAATGATTGTTGCAGTTGCGGCAGCACCTGTACCAAAACCGTTGGCATTAGCCGGATCGACAGTTGCGTTGTTGATCTCAATTTTAGGAGCAACTGCATATCCCGCACCCGGAATATCTATCTGTATGTATTCGATAGTCCCTGATTTCGGGTTGACTTTTGCTGTAGCTGCAGCAGAGCTGTTATAGGTAGAAATTATGATGTCGTACCAGCCGTTGTCGTAGGAGTTGAAGTTATAACCTGCTCCCGGATCAGCAATGGTAATGCCAGTCAGCTGGCCTCCGGCAACAGTACCTGTAAGAAGCGCCTGCTGGAACGGAAGAACTCCGGGGGCTGTAACCTGCATGTATACATTCGGAGCAGCTGTATATCCCTGTCCGTGTTCTGTGATAACCACTTTGCTGAGAACACCGTTTCCAAGTGTCGGTGTTGCAGTAGCCTGAACTCCTGCGCCTGCAGGAGGAGCTATTACGATCCTTACGTCATTGGCGTCATCATCAAGATATCCGCTGCCCATGGCATCGATTTCAATATCTTTGATACCCCATGTGATCACAGCAGTAGCTGCAGCGTTAGATCCGTTTCCGTCAACCGGAGTGATCGTAATTGTCGGAACAGCGCTGAAATAATTGCCTGCCGTAACTGTAATATCCCTTACGCTTCTGTTATATTTAACAACGCATTCGCCTGAATAGTCTACATTAGGACCTCCGTTATTTACATTTATTGCGGAAACAGTAGTGTATCCGACACCGGCTGACTGAAGAGAGATGGTCTCAACAGGGAATCCGAGTGTTGCAGCAGCTGTTGCACCGGTACCACTTCCTCCGGAGAAACTGACTGTCGGTATTGAAATATAACCCTGACCCTGATCCACAACGTTAACAGCAGTCACGGAGCCGGCTACAACAGTTGCTGTAGCAGTTGCACCAAAACCGCCTCCAAGCGTAAGTGTCACTTCAGGGGGTGTAATTGCAGAATAACCTGAGCCTCCGGCAGTAACTGCTATACTAACAACTTTCCCAACCGTGCCCATCGTAAGATTGGCAGTTGCTCCTGCTCCGTCGCCCACAACTGTTGCTGTAGGAACCGGAGAGGAAGGCCATAGTGTCGTATTAGTTTTATCGTAATCAATTGAGAACAGTGGGTTACTGGTTGTCATAACAGCAGTGCCATTGGCCAATGCGCCGAAATTATCAGAAATTTTTACAAGAGGTGTCTGGGTATATCCTGATCCCATATTTGTCATGTTCACATCGGTGACTGTAGCAGTCATCACTGCGTGTGCTGTTGCGCCTGTTCCGCTTCCCGTAATGGTCACAGCCGGGGGAGTCTGGGTATAACCTGATCCCACTGCACTCATCACTGCATCAACTACCGAGAAGGAGAATTCAGGAACAGCTGCGGCTGTTCTCACGACTGATTCGGTAAAGGCTATTGTGGGACTGTCGCCAGGCTTATAGCCTGATCCTGCGCTTGTAATGTTAACGCCGGTTATCTTGCCGCCGCTCATAACTGCTGTCCCTTCAGCCTGAACTGAGTTGAATGCTGTTCCAAGGCCTATCTTTACATCAGGCACCTGTGTATAGCCTTCACCCTGGCTGTCCATGCTTATGGATACGATACCTGAGCTTGCAAGAACTGCTGTAGCTGTTGCCACAGTAGTAGGCTGTGCGGCAGGAGAGCCTGTGGGAGCTGAGAATGTAACATAAGCAGCCGGAATACCAGTAGGAACTGTGCTGTACGTATAATCAGGTCCGAATAAAGTCCTGACTGTCTGTACTCCCCATACAGGAACATTGTTAAGGGTAGACTGGAGGAGTGACTGGTTAGCAGCCCATTCTGAGGGAATCAGCTGAATAGGCAGTCCATCGGCTGATGAGGGAACCTGCAGTGAAAAAGAACCATCAGCTGCTGTTGTTGCTTCGCTGATTACACTGTGGAAAGCAATCTGCTCAATAATGCCATAATAATTAAACCACCAGCTGACTCCGCATTCTGAACAATCCTGTTCAGCATTATTATAGTATGGCCATTTGATGTACCTGTTGATAAAGCTGGAATTCCAAACATCGATAACAGCGGCTATTTTTACACCAGCTGCCAGTTCAGGTGCATTATTTGTCAGATCTGTTTCAACCGTAGCAATACCTGATATGGTTGAAAGGTTTGTTGTGAGTGAAAAAACAGGTACCATGGTTCCCACCTGCCTTACAATGTTATATGCATTAACATAAACTGTATCGGGAAGTGCAGGAATAAGTGCGACAAAGTCGACTTCAGTGAATCCTGTTTTCTTGACGTTTACATTCACAGTTCCTATACGGAGATCCTTAAAGGTTGCTATTCCGCTGGGACCAGTAGTTACAGTCAATATTTTACCATGCTGGGAAACTGTTACAGCGGCTCCATCGAGTCCCTGACCACCCTTGCCGCCTTTATCATAATAGTTGCCATACCAGGATGCATCGCTTCCAAGCGCAACACCCACGGAATAATCGATAATTCCTCCTGCTTTCTGCAATGAATCGCGCAGCAAGGCCTGGGCTGTGGCAAGAGAATCTTTCAGGAGTTCAAGATCCTCCTGGTTTGCAAAGGCATCCTCTTCGGTGAATACGTCCTTCGTACACGAAGAGTTAAAAGCAATGAATCCTGCCAATATGAGGATTCCAAGTTTTAAGATTTGTTTCATAGTCGTTGATTTAAAGATTAGATGAATAGTTTTAACTGATTTATTTTAAGAATAATTGATACGGATAAGGGTTATCATTTTAGAAAAAAAACAACTGAGATACTCAATTGTTTAGAAAGAAGGGCATTAAATTCTGATAAAATAGATACAAAGCACATCGTCAGCAGTTCGTTTAGTTCTCCCCAAAAATGATTTAAACATGAAATTTACAAAAAAAAGAGAGACGAAGCAAGTTTTTTTTGACGAAAGGGGAATTCTAAGATGTTAAAGTTCAGTTACAGGTGATGTACCCCCCAGGCACTTCGTGCCATCAGCTCTTACTGAGGTTTTGTTTTAGCTATTGAATTACTGTAATATAAAATATATATGAACTCCCTACTATCGGGGCACCTGATGAATTGGTAAACATTACCTCCACGGTGTTATTGGCCGACACTCTGGCGTAGGCAATAACCAGTCCCGGAGGCAATGCATCTGAGGGTGACAGCATTACAGTTGCCATGGGTGATATATTAGCAATTGCAATGGTCTGAGCATTTGAAATACCTGCAGCAAGAGTGGGTAAAGTTACACCTCCTGTAGTCTTTACTATCCTGCTGATATTACTTCCATTATTACCTACTCTTAAACTTCCGTTTACCTGGAGAGTTGCTCCGGACGGATCAACGTTACCGTTTATAGCAACTTTGTCAGATGCGAAATTTCCTCCTATCAATGGTGCAGAAGATTCTGAGTTTTCAATAAACAATAGATTTGATTCAGTCTGGTCCTTTCCAGCCCTGAATCCAATGAAGATATTATTTGAGCCTCCTGTAGTTCCATACCCTGCCTGATCACCTATAAAAATATTTGAACCTCCTGACGTCTTTCCGGCTCCTGCCTGTGAACCAATAAAAACGTTTGATGAAGCATTGGTCAGATTTGCACCGGCATTCATACCTATAAATATATTCCCGACTCCAGAATCATTTAACCAGCCTGCCTGCTTACCAAGAAATACATTATCCTGGCCTGTTTTATTATAAGAGCCTGCCAGATAACCCAGGAAAACATTAAAATTTCCCGGGAAAGTCACCGAACCGATATTGTTATATCCTGCCTGATAGCCGATAAACACATTATAGCGCCCAAGCGTATTTGAGAATCCTGTCTCATTACCAATGAAAACATTATCCTGGCCTTCAGTGTTTGCTTTACCTGAATTTGTGCCAATGAAAATATTATTAACTCCATTGATGTTCGCCTTGCCTGATGAGGTTCCCATAAAGATGTTATCACTTCCTGAAGTGTTCTTCTGACCAGACAGATATCCTACAAACACATTATTTGCACCATTTAAGTTTGACCTTCCGCTCCAATAACCCAGAAATGTGTTAAACTGTCCTGAGGCATTCGCCTTACCGGCAGCAGTACCCAGGAATACATTGTTCGAGGTTGTATTTGAAAAACCGGCACTATCGCCGAGAAAAACATTGTTCTGACCTGCAATATTCTTATACCCTGCAAGATTTCCAAGGAAAATATTCTTTGCCCCTCCGAGGTTGGATTTTCCCGCTTTATATCCAAGGAAGATGTTGCTGTATCCCAGATTATTTGATTGTCCGGCCCAGTATCCGATAAAGGTGTTGTATTGCCCCGAAGTATTCTCCTTGCCAGCTGCTTTCCCGAGAAATACATTGTAGCTTCCGGTATTTTTATACCCGGCACTATCTCCAAGGAACACGTTATTCACTCCTGTTGAATTTGAAAATCCTGACAGGTTTCCGAGAAACACATTGCCTGAACCGCTATCATTTGTTCTCCCGGCACCATATCCCAGGAAAACATTTGTTATGCCTGTAACATTTTGTTTGCCGCTTTCATAGCCGATAAAAACATTGTTGCTGCCATCTTCATTTTTATTCCCTGCTTCAAATCCCAGCATGACATTATAACTACCGGTTGTAATACTTGCTCCGACTGATTGCCCTATCAGAACATTTTGCTCTCCGTTAGTTGCGTTCTGACCTGCTTTGCTGCCGATATATACATTTCCGCCCTGAGACTGGTGTTTGCTTCCTGCCATATAGCCGATAAAAGTGTTGTCGGTCCCTGTATTGGTCATACCAGCCTGATAACCGAGAAACGTATTCCACTTACCTAAAATATTCTTTAAACCTGCAAAATAACCGATAAAGACATTTGATGCACCTTCAGTATTATTAAGACCACTCATGTTGCCTATGAAAACATTACTTTCACCGGATGTATTCTTCATTCCTGCCCGGAAACCCAGAAAGGTATTATATTGTCCGCTGTTTTCCTTTCCGCTTCCTTTACCCAGAAAAACATTGTAACTGTTTGTATTGCCATATCCTGCTGAATCGCCGAGAAATACATTACTGCTGCCTGCTGTGCCTGAATAGCCTGAAAGGTTCCCGACAGCGACATTATATGATCCGGATTGATTTGTATTGCCGGCCTCATAACCAAGAAAGACATTATTGATACCATCGGTATTATTCAGTCCTGACTGATAACCCAGCATTACATTATAGCTGCCGGTCGAAATATTTGCCCCTACTGATTCCCCAATCAGTACATTTTGCTGTCCGTTAGTTGCATTCTGTCCTGCTTTGCTGCCGATGTAAACATTTCCACCCTGCGACTGGTGTTTGCTTCCTGCCATATAACCGATAAAAGTATTATCATTCCCTGTATTTGTCAAACCTGCCTGATAACCGAGAAATGTGTTCCATTGACCTCCTATATTGTTCAGACCCGACTGGTATCCGATAAAGATATTCTGAGAACCACTTTGTGTTTTTTTACCTGCTTCATATCCCAGGAATGAGTTATACTGACCTGTTTTTATCGCTTTTCCGCTGCTATGCCCGATAAAATAATTGTCGGGTGTAAGAGAAGTGAATGGTGTTATGTTACCAGGTTCTGTTCCAATTCCTCCAATAGCGAAGCCTCCTGCGCTTGATTTGGCGCTTTCGTTTACATAAATCCTTGTACTATCACGTGTTACACGAAGGTACTCCTCTTCATCTCCTTTTGCCGTTCCATAACCGCCAATGGCAAAACCCCCCTTCACTCCCTTATCCGATACGACCTTGTCCAGATAGATCCTCACGCTGTCATTACTTACTGTCAATAAATCCTGGGGTCTGCCTTTAGCTGTTCCGTATCCACCAATGGCAAATCCGCCTTTCACACCCTTGAGGTCAGTATCTGCATTGTCAATATATATCCTTATGCTGTCATCACTTACAAACAGAAAATCCTGCATATCAGCTTTGTCAGTTCCGTATCCACCAATGGCAAATCCTCCCTTAGGACCTTTTCCCGTCTTATTTATAAATACCCTGACTGTATCTGGCTTCACAATAAAATATGGCTGTGATGTCCCTTTGTCAGTTCCAAAGCCACCGATTGCAAAACCTCCCTTTGGCCCTTTTACAGCATCATCAACATAGATCCTTACTCCCTCGTTATAAACTGCAAAAACAGTCTGTCCGTCTTTGTTTTTCACTTCAAACAGCGATTCATCCTGTGTTGATGTAACACCAGTTACCTCCAGTTTACTAAAAGGGCCTTCAAGCTTCTCAGCTACCATGGCATATGGCACTGACCATAGCTGTGCATGGCCCATCACTTTCCATGATCCCTGGTAATTGAGCTGTACTTTCAAGTACAGCGGTGATATTGTCCAGTCTATATCCGAAAAAAGTGCTGCTGTACCTGATTCCCTGCTTCCTGTTCCGACTACAAGTCCAAATACACCCGAAGAATTGGTCTTTACTACCGGATGAAGCTCTTCCCATATAGTCACCGGTATAAGTGTATCGGATAAAATGCCGATTTTTACCTGAAGCGTTGCATTTGCAATCGCATTGCCTGTGCTGTTACGGGCTACTGCCTGGTAGTTAAATCCCTGCGGGATCTGGCAAAGGGCGGGGGGCGGAGGGCTAAGGGCTAAAAGGCACACGACACAGGACACACGACACAAGGTGGAGAGTTTTGTTTTCATAATGAAAGGCTTAACGGCGCAAAGGCACAAAGGCGCAATGGCATTTGACCCTAGAGCTTGTGGTTTAACAATAATATTAAAGTTATGACAAAATAGAAATTAAGTCAAATATTTTTGACGAAATACCGGTTACCGTTGACCGGTTGCCGGTTGCCGTCTACCAGCACGCCTGCCAGGCAGTGCCGTCGTAGACCATCAGTTTCTTTGTGACAGAATCAAAATAAACGTCACCCATCTCAGGTGATGCCGGGGCATCAGCCCTTGGTTTAAGCTTCAGCAGGTCGCGGACCTTAACTGTTCCGTTAAGCTTCAGAAGCGAATTGTCAAACTCTCCGTAAATCAGTGCATAATCGGAGTTGCCGTCATTATTTGATATGAACAGTTTGTTAGAACCGTTTTCATACCTCCCTGCTCCTGTACCTATAAACACATTTCCGCCGCCATCAATCTGTGAACCGGCGTAAGTTCCGATAATCACATTATTATCAGCATCAATTACAGCTCCTGTATAGTCGCCGATAAAAATATTATTTTCTCCGTTTAATAACTGTCCGGCGTACTTCCCGATCATTATGTTGCTGTTTCCCCTGGTCAGGTTGGCTCCGCTTCCAGATCCCACAAACACGTTATTTGAAGAACTGTCCTGCAATGATCTGCCTGAAGAATAGCCGATAAATACATTATGATGGGACTCTTCGTTCAGGAAAGAGGCTGCTGTAGATCCCAGAGCAGTGTTGAACATGCCTGACTGGTTGGCATTGCCGGAAGACTCGCCCACAAATGTATTCTGCGATCCTGTAGTATTCGACCTGCCTGAACCTGAACCAAGAAAAGTATTGGCATGGCCCGACACATTATACATGCCTGTATTGGCTCCGATATACAGATTCCCGCTCCCGTCCACATTGCTGCTTCCTGCATTGTGTCCCAGGAACAGATTTCCCATACCTGTTGAGTTAACAAGACCGGCGGAATTACCTATGAACAGATTGGATGTCCCGGTCGTATTTGCATGACCGGAGTTTAATCCGATGAAAAGGTTTTGGTTGCCGGTAGTGTTGGACTGACCGGCAGCCGTGCCAATAAAGATATTCCCGGTGCCGGTAGTATTTTGCTGCCCTGTATACTGGCCAACAAAAACATTGGCACTTCCGGCTGTCGTTTTACTGCCTGAATGATATCCCATGAAAGAGTTACCGATCCCTGTGGTCATTGAAGATCCGGCTTTCTCACCTATGAAGTAGTTTTCAGCAGTCAGTTCCATGAACTGGTTTGAATACGGGTCATAGCTTGCCAGGTCGCCGATGGCAAAACCGCCGTTTGTTGTTTTGGCATAACCGTTTACATTTATCCTGGTACTGTCGCGTGTTACACGAAGGTATTCCTCGACACCTTTATTTGTTCCGAATCCGCCTATTGCGAATCCGCCTTTAACACCTTTGCCGGAAGCGGGATTAATATAAGCCCTTATACTGTCAGCATCAACATACAGCAGCTTTTGCGATTCAGGCTTAACAGTGCCGAAACCACCAATAGCAAATCCGCCCTTTACTGCCTTGCCGGGAGTCGGATCAATATATGCCCTGATACTGTCGATGCCGACGACAAACAGATCCTGGGACGGTTCCTTGACAGTACCGAAACCACCTATAGCAAAGCCGCCTTTTACGCCTTTGTCACCGTCATCAACATAGATCCTTACTCCTTCATTAAATACTGCAAATATTGTTTGCCCGTCTTTGTTCTTCACCTCAAAAAGAGCCTCTTCCATTGATGTGGTGCTCCCTTCCACTGCAAGCTTGTCCAGTTTACCGCTCAGTTCTCCGGCAACCATGGAATATGGAACCGTCCAGAGTCTTGCTGAACCCATGCTCTTCCATGAACCCTGGTAATAAACCTGTGACCGCAGGAACAGCTGCGGTGCCTGCCAGTTTATTGCATTGAACGTTGCTGCGGAGGATGTCGTCTGCCTTGTACCGGATCCGATCACCAGTGAGAATACTCCATTTGAATTTGTCCTGACTGCTGAATGTAATTCTTCCCATTCAATAACCGGAGCAAGCGTATCTGACAGTATACTCATCTTAACCTGCAGATCGGTATTGCGGACCGGATTACCTGCGGCATCATTTACAGCTGCCTGGTAATTGAATCCCTGGGGCACCTGGCTCAGGGCGGGGGGCGCAGGGCAAAGGGCGAGAAGGCACACGACACACGACACACGACACAAGGTGGAAAGTTTTGGTTTCATAGTCATAGAGGTATTACGGTATTACGGTTTGACGGTATGACGGTTAACACCCTTAACTCCCCTACCCGGAGGGGCGGGGGTGGGTTATACTATTACCGCAATAATAATCAGAAATAAATAAAAGCCACGTTTCATCAAATCGATTTTGACGAAGGAGCAGGAAATTATTATTAAAGCACTATTCGATATGATCTACGTCCTGAAAAAACAATCACAGAGTTGCACGGAGTCCTTCGCTTCGCTCAGGATGACATGGAGAGCACAGAGGATCACAGATTCCCGGACTCTTGCCATCTCGTCCTCCCGCACTCACGCAC
>Ga0154664_152_pt1 | contig 14798 bp, 11 predicted proteins | sample Rifle2008BG13ft_FD_116093 | JGI IMG/M metagenome (GOLD analysis project Ga0154664, IMG submission 116093) | Bacteroidetes bacterium RBG_13_44_24 | reverse complement strand
ATTTCACTCCCTATCGTTACACCGCCGTGACCGTGATAGACCACGCAGTTCCTGATCACCATGTTTTCAGTTGGCATCCCTCTTTTTCTGCCGTCCTCATTCTTCCCTGATTTGATGCAAATGGCATCATCACCAACATCAAAATTACTGTCGGTCAGGATGACATTCTTACAGGATTCAATGTCAATTCCATCGCCGTTCTGAGAGTATGAAGGATTTCTTACTGTGATGTTCCTGACGATAACATCTTCGCACATCAGGGGATGCAGGCACCATGCAGGCGAATTCTGAAAAACAGGTCCGTCAATAAGCACTTTTTTACAGTTTATAAGGCTCACCATGACCGGCCGCAGGAAGTCCTTTATTTTTTCATATTCCTCAATAGTTTTAAATGGTCCGGGAACATTCATATCGCTTATCCTGAGCCCTTCCATATAAGCCTCAGAAGGAAACCAGTCCTTCCCGTTTTTACTTACCACTCCGCCTGACTTAACCAGGCTCTTCCATTGTGATTCCGGAACCTTGTCTTTCTTTACAGGTCTCCAGACATCTCCCGAACCGTCAAAGATACCTTTGCCGGTAAAAGAAATATTTTCGAGATCCTTGCCATATATTGGTGAAAGACACCTGACAGTATTCAGTCCTTCGAAGCTTGTTTCGATAAGCGGGTAAAGCGATTTGTCATCACTGAATATGATCAGCGCCCCTTCCTCGGCATGTAAATTAATGTTACTTTTGAGGATTATCGGGCCGGTCAGCCATAACCCTCTTGGAACTATAACTTTGCCTCCTCCTTTTTGTGAGACTTTTTCAATGGCTTCTGCAAATGCTTTTGTATTAAGAGTTAATCCGTCACCTACAGCCCCAAAGTCAGTAATTATTACACTGTTACCAGGAATTACCGGTTCAGCAACAACTGGCATTTGAAATTCGAGGCTGTAATACAGTCCGGTTACTGGCAAAGGATTATCCTTTCTGACAGCACAGGAAGAAAAGACCAATAAAACCGGCAATATAATTTTAAAATGAACTGATGTTCGCTTCATGATGTCTGGAATTTATGAATTTTAGTATTAACAGGTAAAATTACGTATAACCTTTCACTTTCCTTTTTCAAGCATTATTTTTCCAGATATGGGCAAAAATGCGTACTTTTACATAATCCTGTCATTTAACCCATGATTTCTCTTTTCAGCAAATATGAAGATAAAATTGAATGCCTGTTGTGCCCTCATCAATGCAAAATCGCTGAAGGCAAAACCGGTATTTGCGGGGTGAGAAGGAATAACGGAGGAGCAGTTGAACTGCTTACTTACGGGGTGCTGTCAGGATACGCACTCGACCCTATTGAAAAGAAACCCCTTTATCATTTTTATCCTGGTACGAATATCCTGTCGCTTGGATCTTACGGATGCAATCTGCGATGTGATTTCTGTCAGAATTACACTATATCCCAGCGTGTTTCATCAGGTTTTGTATCAAAAACTGAAATTGACGGGATACTGCATGACGCTCACGATGCCCTGAACAATATCGGTATTGCATTTACATATAATGAACCTGTGATCTGGTTTGAATTTATAAGCGATGTCGCCCGGAAGGCAAGGAAAAAGGGGTTAAAGACAGTGATGGTAAGCAACGGTTATGTCAATAAGGAACCTCTTGACGAAATCATTTCATTTACCGACGCCTTTAATATTGATCTTAAAGCTTTCAATAATGAATTTTACAGGAAGCTGACCGGTGCTGACCTTGAACCAGTTAAGAATACCCTGAAACAGATAGCCTGCTCAGGCAAACATCTGGAGATCACCACGCTGGTCATACCGGGACAAAATGATGACGAAAAGGAAATGGCTCTTCAGACCGAGTGGATAGCCGGAGAGCTTGGCAGGGATGTCCCTTTTCATCTCAGCAGGTACTTCCCGATGTACAGGAGGGAAGATCCATCGACACCGCCTGAAACCCTTAAAAAGCTTGCAGGCATAGCTTCAAAGAGCCTTAATTATGTCTACGTGGGTAATATGACAAACGATGCCGGACAGAATACTGTTTGCCCGAAATGCGGAAAGAGCGTCACTAAGAGGTCGCGTTATCATACCAAGCTTCAGAACCTTGACAGGAAAGGTAATTGTACCGGATGCGGCACAAGCATATACAGGCACTTTACTTCTTTCTCTTCTTCGATACAGAACTGAGCCGTTCACAAAGCTTGTCGACTCCGGCAGTCAGCTCCCTGTTGACCATCTGATAATGAACCTTCCTGCCTTTAGGATCAGCTTCCCCTGAAGGATTGTTTATGCGGTGGATCAGCTCATTCCTTAAATTTACCGCATCAGATATTATACCTGTCACTTCTTCTGGTCTTTCATCAGGATAAAGCGTGGAATAGGTAAAGCAATCTGATATCACCGAATAGATCTGTGCATCAATGTCTTTCTTGAGTCTCCGTATATTTGCCATAATTTGAGGTTTATTTAATTCAAACTGTCCTGAAATCAGCAATGCTCTTCTCTGCCCGTTCAGTATACAGCTTTCTTAATGTTTCTATAACCGGCACCCTTACATTGAAAAATTTGTCATCGATACAGTAAAACGGCAGAACCACGGGCGATGTACCCGTCATGAAAACTGCATCGAACGAGGTTATCCTGTCTGCCTTCACACATGCCGTCCTGACACTGATATTATTTTCCCTGCATATCTCAAGAATATGCTTCCGCGTGATCCCGCTCAGTACCATATTATCAGGGGCTGTTACGAGTGTATCGCCGGCCAGGAAAAATATATTCGATCGGCTCCCTTCAGTTATCTGTCCTTTTTCATTGACAAGAAGCGCTTCATAGCCGCTATCAAGAATAAGCTTGTGAAATATCGATGACCTCAGTTTATGATTGATCACCTTTGATTCCGGATCTTTTCTCTCGGCATAGAAAAGGATACCCTTTACACCTTTCTTATACTGTTCTGCAGAAGGATAAATAGGCTCAATAAAATAGACCAGGTAATTTTCCTCTGCCTTTTTATAATTAAAAACGATCTTAAGGTTCATCTCCTTTTTCTTGTCCCATTTTGAAAGATTGATAATATCGCGCTTCAGCGTTTTCGGTTCGGCCAGCAGTTTTTTCCTCTGGAGCTTTGCACTTGAAGCCAGCCTCTCCATATGATCTTTGAAAAATACAGGATAGCCTTTTGTCATCCTTATAACCTCGTAAACAGAATCGCCATCATAGACAAGGGAGTTGTCGAAGGTATCTGATGACTGCAGTTTCCCGTTCAGGATAAACCGATTACCAAAGCACTCATTCATGATATCCGGATTAAGATAACAAAAATACAAACAAATAACTTCTCTCCTCTCAATTCTGATTATATTCGTATCTGGTTATGTATGCAATAATAGACATTGAGACAACGGGAGGAAGCGCAAGGATTGAAAAAATCACGGAAGTTGCCATCTACCAGCATGATGGTGAAAACATCACCGGTGAATATGTAACCCTGGTCAACCCTGAAAGAAGCATCCCTTATTTCATTACAAACCTTACAGGGATCACAAATGAAATGGTTGAAGATGCTCCGAAGTTTTATGAGATAGCCAAAACCATCGTTGAGCTCACAGAAGGAAGGGCATTCATTGCTCATAACGCCAGGTTCGATTATTCATTTATGAGACAGGAATTCAAATCGCTGGGATTTAATTTCAGACGCAAGATCATTGATACGGTTACCCTGAGCAGAAAGCTGTTCCCCGGGCACAGGTCATACAGCCTTGGCAATATCTGCAGGGATCTTAAAATCGTGATTAACGGCAGGCACAGGGCATCAGGAGATGCACTTGCAACAGTCAGGCTTTTCGAAATGCTGCTTGAAAAAGACAGGGAGATCAACGGGAGCCGTTCAAACCTTATAAGGAACACCAGGCTCTCAAAGCTTAATCCAGGGCTTGACATATCAAAAATAGACCTGATCCCTGACGAACCGGGTGTATATTATTTCTACAATGAAAAAGGTGAACTTATCTATATCGGCAAGAGCCGGAACCTTCAGGAAAGGATCAGCACACATCTTTCAAACAACACAACCAGCAGGTCAATGGAGATGCGCGACCTGATCGCGGATATCGACTGGGAGGTGACAGGAAGCGAGCTTATAGCGCTGCTCAGGGAATCATTTGAAATCAAGGAGAATAAGCCGTTATATAACAGGGCTCAGAGGAGAACAGGATCCCAGTGGGCGGTCTTCAGCTTTACGGACAGAAACGGTTATCTTAATTTCAAATACGGACAAACCATCTCCGGTGATAATCCGCTCTCGGTCTTCAGCACAAAAGACAGGGCAAAATCGAGACTCGAAAATCTTGTTGAAACCTATCAGCTGTGCCAGAAACTGGCAGGATTATACGAATCAGATGATGCCTGCTTCCAGTACCATGTAGGCATCTGCAAGGGAGCATGCTGCGGCAAGGAAAAGCCAAAGGACTACAATGAACGTGCTTTCAGGGCAGCAGAGGAATTCGTCTTTTCACGTCATAATTTTTTCATCATCGACAAAGGAAGGGATGAAGAGGAAAAGTGTGCTGTAAAAGTGATCAACGGCAAATATGCAGGATACGGGTATTTTAATATTAATGACATGGGGTTTGGACTCTCAGCTGTGCATGAATGCATTACACCTGCACCTGATAACAGCGATATCCAGGTGATCCTGAAACAATACCTGAAAAGCTATAAAGTCGAAAAAATCATCGAATTCTGAAACAGCACCTTTCCGTTTATTTTTTTACCTTTAACCAGTATCCGCTAATAACCAATAACCAATAACTAAGATGGCTTTATTCAAACGAACCACAAGAGACCTGATCATCAGGATTGACGAGTTCTTTGATAATGTTGAGCTCGGACTGCTGGTCTTCAGGGAAAGCATGAAATCATATATTGATAAGGATATGGAGGCTTTCAGCAGGCATCTTCAGAAAGTTGATACTCTTGAAGGCAACGCTGATAAACTGCAGCGATCAATTGAAAATGAAATGATCACCCATTCAATTCTGCCCCAGCACAGGGAAGAGGTGACGAAACTCATTGATGAGCTTGATGAGATTCTGGATACAGTAAAGAAATCCCTGAACGAGTTCATTATAGAAATGCCTGAAATTCCTTCAGCCCTTGGTAAAGATATTATAAGCCTGGCCGATTCTTCAGTATCTGCAGCTGAAGAGCTGATCCCGGCTGCAAGGGCATATTTCATAACTCCTTATACTGTTAGGGAGAAATTGCTGAAGGTCTATTATTTTGAAAGTGAGACGGACAAGATCGCCTTAAGGATAAAAAAACGTATTTTCCAGGAAATGAATGAAATAGATCTTGCGCATAAAGCTCATCTGAGATATATAATCCACCATATTGAAAATATCTCCGATATGGCGCAGAAGGCAGCAGACAGGCTGGCAGGAATGGCGATAAAAATCATAATCTGAGAAAGGTGCTGGGTGCTAGGTACTAGGTGCTCGGTACTCGTCAGAACATAATACCCAGGACCAAGGACCCAGTACCCAGGACCGAGAATTTGAATAAGATGATGACAGTTTAAATAGATATGATACTATTCTTCCTCACCAGCGGCCTGTTTCTCGGCTGGTCCCTCGGAGCCAACGATGCCTCGAATGTCTTTGGTTCGGCAGTCGGGTCAAAAATGTTGACCTTCAGGAAAGCTGCGATAATTGCATCAGTAGCGGTGATCCTGGGAGCTGTAATCCAGGGTGCAGGGACTTCGGATACCCTCGGGAAACTGGGTGGTGTCAATGCATTAGGCGGCTCTTTTACACTTGCCCTTGCAGCAGCAATTACAGTGTATGTGATGACAAAATTCTCGCTTCCTGTTTCAACCACCCAGGCTATCGTGGGAGCAATAATCGGATGGAACATCTTTACCGGAAATAAAACCGATTCAGGCATCCTGTCGAAAATCGTGGCTACCTGGATATCAGGTCCTGTACTGGGAGCAATATTTGCAGTCCTGCTGTATATCCTCCTTACAAAAATCAAGAAAGCTTCAAGGATCCATCTTTTCAGGTTTGAATCGTTCCTCAGGACGGGACTGATAATTGCAGGGGCTTTTGGAGCTTACAGTCTGGGTGCCAATAATATAGCCAACGTGATGGGCGTTTTTGTACCGGCATTCAGCCTTCAGGAAATCGACCTTGGAATCTTTACTCTCGCTTCAAGCCAGCAGCTTTTTCTGCTTGGGGGCATTGCTGTTGCTGTCGGAATAATTACATACTCCAGAAAGGTTATGGAAACCGTAGGAGGCAATATCGTTGAGCTCTCTTCGGAGGCAGCCCTTGTAGTCGTTCTTGCTCAATCCCTGGTACTGTTTACTTTTTCATCATCAGGACTGTCTGACTTCTTTGTAAGAATCGGACTCCCTCCTATCCCGATGGTGCCCGTTTCAAGCTCGCAGGTTATAGTAGGATGCGTTATAGGCATAGGGCTCTATAAGGGTGCAAGGAACATAAACTTCAGGCTTCTTGGAGAAATAGGGATAGGATGGATCGCAACTCCGGTAATCTCCGGTCTTCTCGCTTTCTTCTCCCTGTTCTTTGTAAAGAATATCTTCAGTATTGACGTGGGACATAAGATCATTGAAGGAACTGCTTCCGGAGCAGTGATCAGCTCCGATCCCGCTATCTCTGCTATAATTAAGTATCTCCTTCTGGGAATAATAATTGCCGGCTTCATAATAGCACTCTACTACTATTTCATGGAGAGGAAGAAACAAAAGGAGCTTCGCATATCTGAAGAGAAATTCTGGCATTATCTGAAATGAAAAACAAGTACTACCTGGGCATTGATATCGGAGGTACCAAGTGTGCAGTGATAGCAGGGACCGAAAACATGGATATACTTGAAAAGGTTGTCTTCCCCACTGAAACCCATAAGGGACCGGATCATGCAATAGGTCTTCTGCTTAATAATGCAACAGAAATAACAGGGAAACTGGGATTGCAGGGATTAGAAGCAATAGGGATCAGTTGCGGAGGACCGCTTGATAGTAAAAAAGGCATTGTTCAGTCACCTCCCAACCTGCCTGGCTGGGATAATGTTTCAATTGTTCATATGTTCACTGATGCATTCCATGTTCCGGCATATCTCCAGAATGATGCCAATGCATGCGCCCTCGCTGAATGGAAATTCGGAGCCGGAAAAGGCGTCGATAATATGGTATTCCTGACATTCGGCACGGGAATGGGTGCAGGGATCATTACCGGCGGAAGATTATATACAGGCACCAACGATCTTGCCGGTGAAGTCGGTCACATCCGCCTTGCAGAAGATGGTCCTGAAGCCTATGGCAAGAAAGGATCATTTGAAGGATTCTGCAGCGGCACCGGCATTGCACTGATCGCCAGACAAATAATCTCTGAGAAGCTGGCAAACGGTGAAACCGTGTCATTCTGCCGGGATAAAGAAAATATCAGCAAAATAACAACTAAGGATGTTGCAGAAGCAGCTGCAGCAGGCGATAAGACAGCGCTTGAGATCTTCGAATTCACCGGGAAACAGCTGGGTAAGGGATTGTCAATTCTGATCGATATCCTCAATCCTCAGGTCATTGTAATAGGCAGCATTTTTGTACGCTGCAGACAATTTATTGAACCGGCCTGCATGAAAGTCATTGAACGGGAAGCGCTTGAACCTGCAAGATCAGTCTGCAGAATTGTGCCGGCAGCCCTGGGTGAACAGGTAGGTGACTATGCGAGCCTGAGTGTTGCTATCACAGGCAAGACAGGTAACCTGTAAAAAGAAAAAACCGATGAAAACAAAAGACAAGACGCTGACTCTTTCACGAAGGGAGTTTGTGAGCAGAACAGCAGCAGGAAGCGCATTTATTGCACTCAGTCCGCTGACCACCCTGGTATCCGGCATTCCGGAAAAGTCAAAATACAGGATCCATATGATAGGCCATGCGCATATTGATCCGGTATGGCTCTGGCCATGGCCCGAAGGTGTGTCCGTTGTTTACAGCACATTCCGCTCAGCGCTTGAACGCATGAAGGAGACTCCCGGCTTTACTTTCACTGCCAGCTCAGCGCAGTTCTACCAGTGGGTGGCTGAGAATGATCCTTCCATGCTGGAGGAGATAAGAAAGCGTGTCGATGAAGGACGCTGGAATATTGCCGGCGGATGGTGGGTGGAGCCTGACATGAATATCCCATCAGGCGAAGCCATGGTGAGACAGGGCCTTTATGGACAGCTCACATTTCAGCGCCTCCTTGGACACAGGGCAAAGGTTGCAACAAATCCTGATTCATTCGGACATACAGGAACTCTGCCGCAGATTATAAAAGGACAGGGGATGGAAAATTATATTTTCATGCGTCCCGGAATAAGGGAAAAAACACTTCCTTCTGATCTCTTCTGGTGGGAAAGCCCTGACGGAACAAGAGTTCTTACTTACAGGATACCAATAAGCTATAATGACAGCGGTTCAGTGAGGAGACGCATTGAGGATGTGCTTGCACAGTTCAAAAATCAGTCCCTGATGAGCTGCATGGTATATTATGGAGCAGGAGACCACGGAGGGGGAGCGACAAGGGAAAACATACAATCCATCAATGAACTTAAGACAGAAAAAGGTGCTCCTGTCGTATTCTACAGCACTACCGATAAATACTTCGATGAAATCCGCTCTGATAAAAACCTTGAACTTCCTGTTGTGAAGGATGACCTCCAGCACCATGCTGTTGGATGTTACACTGCCGAATCAGAGATCAAGAAAGGAAACCGCCAGTCGGAGGCTGCTCTTGTTACAGCTGAAAAAATATCATCTCTGGGATCGGTTGCCTGGGGATCCCGTTATCCAAAAGATGAATTCACATCAGCCTGGCAGAAAGTGCTTTTTCTCCAGTTCCATGACAGTCTTGCAGGAACATCGGTTCCGGAACACTCAGTGCATGCCCGTGAAGGATACGGTTATGCTATGGAGACGGCACGCCATGCTGCCTATATGGCTCTTCAGAAGCTTGAGAGCCAGGTGCCGTCAGAAGATCCTGATTCCAGATATATTCTGGTTTTCAATCCGCATGCATGGAAAGTCACAGAAAGTGTTGAATATGATCTGGGCTGGAATCTTCAGGATTCATCACTCGTTGAAGATGAAAAAGGAAAATCATTGCTTCACCAGTGGATCGCCGGAACTACGGAAACCGGCAACCGCAACAGGCTGCTTGTCCGTGTTGATATTCCGTCTTTCGGTTACCGGCAGATAAGGCTGAGGAAAGGCAATCCTGAACCCGTCAGAAATCCTGTTACGACGGAAGAGAAAAAGCTTGAGAACGAATTCCTGAAGATAACATTCTCAGATAACGGGACAGCAGGAATTTATGACAAGGAAACCGGAAAGGAGATCTTTGCAGGAGGCATGACCGGATGCAGGGCAGTTGTAATAGATGATCCAAGCGACACCTGGAGTCATGACATAAAAGCCTTTACTGATGAGATCGGAGCATTTGGAAATGCAACCTTTAAAATCATTGAAAGAGGACCTCTCAGAGGCAGGATACGGATCAGAACAACCTATGGTGATTCAACGCTTGCAACTGACTGGATACTCTCCGCAGGATCAAGGCAGGTTGGTGCTGAAGTTAAGCTTGACTGGCATGAACATCTGAAAATGCTCAAGTTTTCATTTCCTGTTGATATTGATTCTCCCGTCGCAACATATGAAACAGCTTACGGCAATATTGAGAGATCAGCTGACGGTGATGAGGAACCCGGACAGAGATGGATCGATCTGACAGGAAACAGTAATGGAATGGCTTACGGGTTCTCGGTGATCAACGATGCAAAATACGGATACAATGTGCCGGGGAACGACCTGAGGATCTCAGTCGCCAGGTCGGCAGTTTATGCACACCATAATCCTAAGGTGCTGGATATGAATGAAGAGCATATCTGGCAGGATCAGGGGACTCAGACTTTCAGGATGCTTCTGATCCCGCACAGTGATACATGGAAAAATAGCAATATTTCCAGGATAGCAGAGGAGTTCATTGCGCCTCCGTTGATCATTTACCAGGGGATTCATGGTGGAACGATGCCAAAATCAGGTTCATTTCTGAATTCAGAAAACCAGAATATTATTGTCTCGGCTGTCAAGCTTGCGGAGCAGGACGAGGATTTGATTATCAGGTGTGTTGAGACCTCAGGATTGCAAACCGAGGCGTCACTTGATCTGGGATTTGCAGGTAAAAAATGGAAAGGAAATTTCCGGCCTTACGAGATTAAGACCCTCAGGATGAGCAGACAATCAGGTGAAATCAGGGAGGTGAATTTGCTGGAGGAATAAGTAAACATGTACCCACCCCCAACCCATGTATCTCTCAACCTCATCCCCTCAACCCCCTTCTCCCAGAGAGAGAAGGGGGCGTCAATCTCGATATTAATTTACATTAAATTCCAATCAAAGTGTCCCCCTCTCTCTCTGGGAGAGGGGGACAGGAGGGGGTGAGGCATATGAGGTTATCGGGGGGATGGGTTCGTGTGCTAAAGAATTAGTTTTTGTTTCTGATCACATTTTTCTTATCAGGTGGTCTGATATTCTTAACAGTAACTATTTCTTCAAGGATCAGAAGCATATCCCCTTCAGAAGGCGATGTGACAGTCAGAATGCTCCCGTCATCAGAGCCGGTTCCGTCAGAATATGCATTCTTTACCGGATCGAACCACCTTACGCTGTAATTACGCCCGGCAGGCTTCCTGAGCATTATTGTCTCTTTAACAGGAATATAGGCAAGAATAGTTTTATTATCCGTGGTTTTAGTAAGTGAGACAAAATGATTATAAACCTTATCCCCCGGCTGGTTTACAAGCAATTCCTGAGCGGGGTAAAAATTCCACCAGGCAAACCGTTTAATGAATTGTGCAAGGTATCCCATCTGGATTGATCCCGGGAAATTAATGCTGACATCCCACGTTGAAGTTCCGGCGGCATTTTCATGGTTGATAATCTCCTCGCCTTTGCGAAGCCATGGCCAGATCCCGTTTGCCCCGTATGTAACGCCTGCAACAGGTGTGGCAAAAATGCTCCAGTAAGATGCATTACGGACATCCCTGTCGGTGATAAAGAAAAATATCTCTTCATAATTAGGCTCCAGGTTGATGAGCGGTCTGGCAGGCAGGTGAGACCACATTTTGCTCATTGGTCCTTTTGTGATCCAGTTTACCGTTCCTTCCGATTTGCTGTGACTGCTCTGGTAACCTATAATATCAAGCCATGGCTCATCTCTGTAAACCTCTCCTATCCATGATGTTCCGCTTGGGTGCAATGTGGTTATCCCCTGGTGTGTGCCGTCAAAGACCGCCCTGCCTATCGTTTTCCAGCGCTGTTCATAGGTGCCGGTATAAAATCCGTCGCCACCAAGTATCCATACAACATGATTACCCCCATACCTTGCAACAATATATTTCGCCAGCAGAATAGCCTGATCATCAGGAAGATAATAACCCGGACTCAGTTCTTTCCCGGCAGCCACTGGTAAAGCCCAGAGGATAACAGGAGCAGCCACGAGGCCATATTCGTTTACTTTATCAATCTTTCTGTCAATGCGTTTGAAAAACTCCGGATTTACGCTAATCCGTCCGCTTCCCTGAAGAGCTACAAGACCTTCAGCATTTTTGTCACATCCCCTGAACTCGGTTGTAACAAACTGGATGGCGCTGTAATTATTTGAAATGCGCTGCTGAAGGTAATGGTCCCATTCAGCATCTGTTGATTTCATTGCTCCGTTCCATGCTGTGCACGCGAGCCAGAAAAAAGGAGTGCCATCGGAATGTGTAAGGTAATATGTGCCAGGAGGGTTGATAATGGGACCATGTTTGTAAATGTCTTTCTGGTCGCTGTTTGGTTTACAGAGAAATGATCCTTTCTGATTATCCAGTCCCGGATTTTTCTTATCAGAACATTGTGTTTCAAATGTCCATCTGCCTGTTTCAAAGGGCATGAATCTTGCTTTCCAGCTTGTTCCTCCATCCCAGAAGCCATTTATCGTCTTCTTAATGCCTGTGGGCGAGGCGAAAGTCACCTCAAAGGTTCTTATATCCTGTATCGGATTTTCATAGGCAACACTGCTGGTAAACATCATCTCATACTTGTGCCACTTGACAGCATCAGGACGTTGTGAGCTTAAAGAATGACAAATTGCAAGCAAAGAAAAGAGTTGAAATATCTTTTTCATATTATCAGTATTATTAAGACATTTATCTTTGACTAAATTAATAAATGTATGGAAACTATTATCGAAAAGATCAGGAAAGAGCTGATCCGGAATGCTGACGAAAAAACCAGGATCCAGGGAGAGAAGTACTTCAAGGAAAATGTAAAGATCTACGGCCTTAAATCTGCTCAGACTGAACAGATCAGCAAAGAGTATTTTAAAACCATAACTGACAAGTCAAAAGCAAATATCTTCTCAATATGCGAGGAGTTCTGGAAATCAGGATACATGGAAGAAGCCGGTTTAGCCTGCATGTGGTCATATAATGTCAGGAAGCAATATGAACCTGCTGATTTCAAAGTATTTGAGAGATGGGTAAACAAATATGTCTCCAACTGGGCAGCATGCGATACCCTGTGTAACCACACTGTCGGGACATTCATTGAAATGTATCCATCGTATCTAAAAGAACTTAAGCGATGGGCAAAGTCGGACAACCGCTGGGTAAAGCGCGCATCTGCCGTGACGCTGATAGTACCTGCCCGCAAAGGGATGTTTCTTGAAGACATTTTTGAGATATCCGGTATTCTTCATTCTGATCCTGATGATATGGTTCAGAAAGGTTACGGCTGGATGCTTAAGGCTGCCAGCCAGGCGCACCAGAAAGAGGTGTTTGAGTATGTTATGAGAAAGAAGAAAACAATGCCCAGAACTTCCCTCAGGTACGCGATTGAGAAGATGCCCCCGGAATTTAAAGCAAAAGCGATGGCAAAATAGTCAGCGCAGTTGACTAACTTTGCATAAGTAAAGGGATTAAAGATGAAAGCCAGATTATTATCAGCAGTTATAGCCATTTTGATGCCTATGGTTACATATTCACAGGACAGGGTAACAGGACACGACTTTGCTACAAGGTCGGAAGTTATTGCAGCCAACGGGATGGCAGCAACAAGCCAGCCTCTTGCAACTCAGGTTGCTCTGGATATACTTAAAAAGGGCGGCAATGCCATAGACGCTGCCATCGCGGCAAATGCCATGCTCGGACTTGTTGAGCCGACCGGGAGCGGAATCGGAGGTGATCTCTTTGCAATTATATGGAGCGCTGATAAAGGAAAGCTCTACGGACTGAATGCAAGCGGCAGATCACCGAGATCGCTTAAGCTTGAGTACTTCAAGGAAAATGGCTATGAATTCATACCTTCCAGGGGACCGTTGCCGGTGTCTGTTCCGGGATGTGTTGACGGCTGGTTTGAGATGCATGATATGTTCGGAAGACTCCCAATGAAAGATATCCTGCAACCGGCTATAAATTATGCCCGTGAAGGTTTTCCCGTTACTGAAGTAATTGCATATTATCTGGAAAGAGGAGTTAAAGCGCTTGAAGAGTATCCCAACGTAAAAGAAGTTTACGCACCTGGCGGAAAAGTGCCTGCAAAAGGCGAGATATTCAAAAATCCGCTGCTTGCAAACACGCTTGAAAAAATAGTCAAGGGCGGTCGTAATGAATTTTACAGGGGAAGCATTGCCCGCGATATTGCAGCATTCATGAAAAAGCAGGGAGGATTTCTTACTTACGATGACCTCTCCCGTCACCACTCTGAATGGATTGAACCTGTAAAAACAACATACCGCGGATATGAGGTTTGGGAACTGCCGCCAAACGGACAGGGCATTGCTGCGCTTCAGATACTCAACATACTTGAAGGTTATGATATTGCATCAATGGGCTTTGGTTCAGCCGAATATGTTCATCTTTTTACTGAGGCAAAAAAAATCGCATTTGAGGACCGCGCCAGGTATTATGCCGATCCTTTATTTGCCAAAGTACCTGTTGATCAGCTGATCTCAAAGAAATATGCCGCAGAAAGACGCAAGCTGCTCAATCCTGAAAGAGCTTCAAGGATTTATGACGCAGGTGTAATAGAAGCAGGTAATACGATATATCTGACGGTTGCTGATAAATACGGCAACATGGTTTCACTTATCCAGAGCAATTACCGCGGAATGGGATCAGGCATGTGTCCGACCGGACTGGGATTCATCCTCCAGGACAGGGGTGAGATGTTCAGCCTTGCTCCGGGACATGCAAATGTATATGCGCCTGGTAAAAGACCGTTTCATACTATTATCCCTGCCTTCATCACAAAGAATGGCAAGCCCTGGATCAGCTTCGGCGTTATGGGCGGTGACATGCAGCCACAGGGACATGTTCAGATAGTGGTTAACCTGATTGATTTCAAAATGAACCTTCAGGAAGCCGGTGATGCGCCGAGGATCTATCATACCGGTTCTTCAGAACCGACAGGGGAGCAGATGACCGACGGAGGCGTGCTTCATCTCGAAAGCGGATACCGTCCTGAAGTTGTTCAGAAACTGATGTCGATGGGGCACAGAATACAGGGTAACTTAGGCGGATTTGGAGGCTACCAGGCGATCATGTGGGACGAGAAAAATAAAGTCTACTACGGCGCCTCGGAATCGCGTAAAGACGGCCAGGCGGCGGGATACTAATCGGCTACCGGCTACCGGCTACCGGTGACCGGAAGATACCCTGACACCCTTATACCATTACACCATTTTA
>Ga0154664_151_pt1 | contig 14973 bp, 13 predicted proteins | sample Rifle2008BG13ft_FD_116093 | JGI IMG/M metagenome (GOLD analysis project Ga0154664, IMG submission 116093) | Bacteroidetes bacterium RBG_13_44_24 | reverse complement strand
TGGCTTAAGATCACTTTTATTGCTGCCGGTATTGCGTCCACCATATGGTTCCTGGTACGTGTCATTCCAAAACCTCAGAGAGCAACTTATCCCTGCATGCGTGTAGCTGCACCGGTAATGTCAGGCTTCATCGTCTGGCTTCTTACGCTGGCAGGATCGATCGCTGCTTTCAGGAAAGCAAAGCTGAACTTCATGAAGTCGAAATACCTGTACGGCGTTCTTTTTATGATAGTCGCCTTTACAGGATCCATATTCGTGACCTGCAGGGAAGAAGGGAACGCAGCTCCTGCCAGCGCAGAATGGATCATCGTTCCAAACCAGCCTGTCGGAAATGCGAAAGGCATTTATCCCGGAAGGGTTGTCTGGATTCACGATCCGGCCGTAGCTGGGTGGGACGGAAAAACAGGCAACTGGTGGGATGAAAATGTCACATCACAGGCTGAATCAGATAAGATGCTGAAGGAATCCATCATGTCACTTACAGGTGAAAATTCAGAGAATAACGCATGGACAGCTCTTTTCAGATATTTTAATTCGAAACATGGCAAATCAGACCAGGATTATAAGTCCGGCGAGAAGATCGCCGTTAAGATCAACACAAATAATACTTACAGCCATGCTGATTCACCGGAGATAAATGCAACACCACAGCTTGTGCTCTCAATTCTGAAAAGCCTGGTCAATGAAGCTGGTATCCCGCAGGAAAAAATAACTGTATTTGATGCCAGCCGGTTTATCACCGATAACATCTTCAATAAATGCCATGCTGTTTTTCCTGATGTTATTTTCGTCGATAATACCGGGGGCGAGGGTCGTGTTAAATCAACATATATAGAAAATGCTATTCCTTATTCGGTTGATAACGGAAAGCTGGCAACAGGACTTGCAACATGCGCCACTGAAGCTGATTACCTGATAAACATGGCTTTGCTGAAAGGGCATGTGGGACAGGGTGTTACATTATGCGCAAAGAATTATTACGGGGTCACAAGCATCTTTAACGACTGGCGCAAGAATGCTCATGATAATTTCAATCCTGACAGGGAAGGGAAGGCTAAGTACCTGACATTTGTTGATTTCCTTGCACACAAGGATCTGGGAGGAAAGACAATGTTGTTCCTGATTGATGGTATTTACGGATCGAAGCTTGTTAATGGTGTCCCTGATCCGAAATGGAAGATGGCACCTTTCAATGACAGCTGGGGGTGCAGTCTTTTTGCTTCACAGGATCCTGTGGCTATTGATGCTGTCGGGCTTGATTTTCTGCGGTGTGAATGGCCGGATGCTCCGGACATGGCATTCAGCGATATGTATCTCAAAGAAGCTGCCATGGCTGATAATCCCCCGTCAAAAACCATATATGATCCTCATCGGAATAACAGTACCATCTCCAGCCTGGGTGTAATGGAACACTGGAACAATGCGACGGAGAAGAAATACAGCAGGAATCTTGGCAAAAACGAGGGGATTGAACTTGTCCGGAAAGCTATATAGTTTCTGACAGTCGCGTGTCGTGAAACCATGAAATCATGTAATCTTTTCGATTGCCGGTAGCCGTTAGCCTGTTGCCGGTCATCGTTATTTATATTTTTCGTCCCTTTGTTTTAGTGACAGGAATCCTTCCGGCATCGGGGATTTAACAGTAATTACTTTTCCTGTTGACGGATGGGGGAATGTCAGGGAATATGCATGAAGCCTTATGCGGCGTTTGAATTCATCGGAAGCACCATATTTCCGGTCACCAGCGATCGGGCAGCCGATATCCGAAAGATGAACACGGATCTGGTTCTTCCTGCCAGTTTCTGTCTTTATATCAAGAAGAGAATGATCGCCGGATATCTTTATCATTTTGTAGTGTGTCACGGATAATTTCGCGCCTTCGGTCTGGCTGACTGAGTGGACTTTCTGTGATTTGTCTTCTAAAAGCCAGCTTTTTATCGTGCTTTCCGCTTTTTCAGGTATTCCTTCAACAAGCGCATAATAGTGCTTTTCAGTCTCCTGCCATGTATTTTTAATAATCTCCATTGTTTCCCTGCTCTTTGCAAACATTAGCACACCCGACACCTCTTTATCCAGCCGGTGCACTACCCATGCCCTGTATCTTCCCCTGCTTTCTCTTTTAAGGAATTGAGACATTATTTCCTGAATGCTGAGACTCCCGTCGGTACTGGATGTCGGCTTCCCTGCAGGCTTATCCACAACTATCACATCCTGGTCGTCATATAAAACCGGGAAAGGCAATCCTGCTTTTGCCGCATTGATTCCCGTATGGCTTATTTCGATAATGTCTCCGGGCTTCAGCTTGTATGAATGCAAAGTAACAGGCTTATCATTTATCCTTATCTTACCGCTTTGCAGAAGCTTCTTAATCCTTGTCCTTGGCGAATCAGGATACTGCTCTTCCAGGAATTCAATCAGCGTAATATTCTTATTTAAAGTAATTTTCAATTCAAAATATTTTTACTTTCCCCCCTTTCTCCCTTTCCCCCCTTCTCCTTTTCTTTCCATTGTGCCGTTGCACCATTGCACCGTTGTACCATTACTTATATTTCTCCCTCCCCGCTTTGAGGCTCTCATCAAACCTCTGCTCCAGATTACTGTTAACACCCCTCAGACCCGCAACAACCTTTTCGGACCAATCGAGATATTTTCTGATTCTCTTAGGCGGCCATACAACAGGCGGATGAGCTGTTATATCCCTCACATTCATGGTCTTATCGGCAAGTTTAAGCTTTTTCGCCGGAACTGACAGTTTGGGAGCATGCAGGATCTGCTGACGCTTCCTTTCTTTCTTGCTGAGGCTTTTATCATCTGTGACTTCGAGTGTTATGGATAATACTTCCTCCCCGAATATATTCTTAATCTCTTCAATGAGCGCTTTCTTTTGTTTCTTCCCTTTAACAGTATCCTCGATTACATCATGAAGTATTGCCGAGGTTATAAGCACAGGGTCCTTCTCCCCTGCCTCATTCACCAGCAAACCTGCCACCTGGATCGGATGATTTATATAGGGAGATTTGTCGTCGCCTTTTCTGAACTGGGCCTTGTGCCTTGACGCAGCAAACTCCAGTGCTTTCAATATCAGGGAAATATCGTCCATGTGGCTTGATTTAAATTACTTTCTCTAAGATAGTTTATTTTCAATGGTAATTACAATAAATGGTATAAAGGTGTGATGGTTTAATGGTATAACGGTACGATGGTATGACGATAATTTCAAAATGAATATTGGATTTAAATTTAAAACGATAATTTTGAAAAATGATCAGAACAATCTTTCATATAATCTTGCTTTTGCTTGGTAGCGCCATTTCTCTGGATGCGCAGAATGTGGAGGTAATAATAAAAGGTATTAAATCGGAAAAGGGACAGATAGTGATCGGGATTTTTAAGGATCAGGAGACATTCAGGACGGAAGAGGCATTTCTCAGCAAATCGTTCCCGAAAGCCAATATTGTAAACAAGGAGATGAAAATTAAGATGACACTTGAGCCCGGCACTTACGGTCTTTCGCTTCTTGATGACGAGAACATGAGCAGCCTTATGGAATACAATTTCATAGGAATGCCGAAGGAAGGATTCGGTTTCTCCGATTATTACCATACCGGAATCACAAAACCGAAGTTCGATGATTTCAAGTTCACACTTTATCCCGGCCAGAACAAGACAATCACAATCAAAATAAGATATATAATGTAATCCTATTTTAAATCGGGTATTTATACATTGTTATTCTCCACCTCCCGCCATCACGCCATCATAAATTGCAATCGGTTGTATTTGCCCGCCAGATGGTGATTTTAGCAATTTGGCACGCGTTTTGGATTGTATATTATGAAGAAATGATTCTTCGTAAAACTTAAGGCAATGAAAAAATTCTTACTCACATCGATTCTCGCAGTCCTGGTCGCTTTCGGGACCACAGTTAGGGCTCAGGAATATCCTGACGAATACCTGGGACTGCCTGGTGACAATCTTAACCTGTTTGCAGTTATGAAACTGTTTCAGGAGTCGGAAACTCTTGAAGCTTTCGAAAGAAATCTGAATGACCAGAATTCCAGGATCAATAACCTCGACCTCAATGGAGATAATTACGTTGATTACATAATGGTTTTTGACTATGTCGATGGTGATGTACATACAATAGTGCTGCGTGTTGCGCTGGGCAAAAATGAATTCCAGGATGTCGCTGTCTTCACTGTCCGGAGATTCGCCAACAGAACTGTTCAGATCCAGCTCATAGGTGATGAAGCCCTTTACGGAGAAAACTACATAATTGAGCCCAATTATGCCGAGACTCCGAATCCGGGATATATGGGTAAAAACAAAAGGAAAGGCGCAGTGAACGTGGTTTATACCTCTTATTATGAAGTTGCCGACTGGCCGATGATTCATTTCATCTATCTCCCCGATTATTATATCTGGCACTCATCATGGTACTGGGGTTATTACCCCTCTTACTGGAACCCTTGGCAACCATACTACTGGCACTACTACTACGGTTATCATTACCACTGGTGCCATCATTACTATACTCATTACCGCCACTGGCACCACCCGCGCTACTCAGGATATCATGAATTCTACTATGCCGGTTTCCGTTCACATTCTCCGAAAGTGCATGAGCAGATAAATAAAGGTGGTTATCAGTCAACATACTCCCATCCTGAACAGAGGAGAAACGGTGAAGCTCTCTTCACCTCCATGCATCCTGACCAGGAGAAGAGGACTGAGCAGAATACACCGGTTATAAGCCAGAGAAGAAGTTCTTCGGCGCAGATAAGCCGTACCCAGACATCCACCAGGACTACTACCGGCACAGCCAGAAGATCTGAAAATGTGACTTCAACAAGAAGCTCGGCAGATCCTTCAATCCGCCAGAGTACCGGGACCTCCCGCAGGTCAACATCAACATCGGCTGATGACGGAAGGACAATCATGAAGTCAGCTCCTGAAGAGAATACCGTTGAAACAAGAAGACCAGCAGCTACTGTCAATGACAGACCTGCCGTCAAATCTTCTTCAGACCAGTCCACAGGTGAATCACGAAGACCTGCTGCTTATGTGAACGAAAGACCTGTTGCAAAGCCGTCATCAGATGATCCTGCTCCTGTACGCAGGACAGTCGTGGCAGAGCCCGAAAGGGAAGTCACCAAGTCAAGGCCGGCAGAAGAAGCTGCCGAATACAGGAGGCAGCCTGAGCCTGTACAGGAAAGAGTCGTCTCAAGACCTCAGCCTTCACCGAGCCAGCCTGAACGTAAAGTAGTTGTTGAATCCAAGTCCGAGACTGTTGAAAGAAGAACTGAAAAGCCGCAGAAACCTGATGATCCTGAAAGATCGATAAGATAAATATCCGGCTAACGGCTACCGGCAACAGGCTGCCGGCAAAAAATCAGAAAACTGCAAATCCCGTCAAAAGCGGGATTTGTTTTTATTTTCATAACTTGCAAGCTATGAAATCCCAATCCTATCCGCTATCACGACGTAAATTCATTCAGACAACCGCAACCGCAGCTATAGGCGTTCCGCTGATTATAAGCTGCGCCCGTACCAGGCCCGCTCCATCGAACAAGCTCAGTCATGCATGCATTGGAGTGGGTGGAATGGGATGGTCAGATCTTCATAAATTCAAAGAACATCCGAATGTTCAGATCGTTGCAATATGCGATGTTGATGCTGACAATCTGAAAAAAGCCTCAGAGATTCTTCCTGATGCCCATACCTATACTGACTGGCGTGAATTGTTCGATAAGGAAGGAGATAAGATTGATTCTGTTAACGTTACTGTACCTGATCATAATCACTTCCCTATTGCTTATCATGCCATCCGAAAAGGCAAACATGTTTACTGCCAGAAGCCTATGTGTCACGATGTGGCCGAAGTAAGAAAGCTGACAGAAGCAGCTGTCAGGTCCGGGGTCATCACCCAGCTCGGAACCCAGATTGCTTCAAGGAAAGGTGATCTTACAGCTGTGCAGATTATTAAGGATGGAGTTATTGGCAAGGTTAAACATGCTTATCTCTGCTCTAACCGGCCGGGTGCAGTCGAAAATTACCGGCTCCCGGGTCCGCGTCCGGCTCAGGGACAGGAAGCACCTGCGAACCTGAACTGGGATCTCTGGATAGGTTCAGCACCAGTCAGACCCTATGCTCCCGAAATATATCACCCTGCAAGGTGGAGGGCATGGCAGGACTTCGGAACAGGATGGTCAGGCGATATAGGATGCCATATTTTTGATGCGGTCTGGAAAGGACTTGATATGACTTCTCCGTTATCAGTAACAGCCGAAGTCCAGAGATCATGGAAGGAATCACCGGAAAGAAGAGGTGACACCTGGCCCCAGGGTGATCATATAACATGGATATTCCCCGGTAATAATAAGACTGATTCTGATACTCTGCCGGTTGAATGGTTTGACGGCGAGTTCTATCCTCCGCAGGAAATACGTGATCTGTACGCAGGAAATGAATATCCGGCTGAGTCTGCAATGCTCATCGGTACTGAAGGAGCCCTGCTTAATCCGCATGACGGATTTCCTGTTCTGCTGCCAGAAGCTAAATTTGCGAATTACAAAATTCCTGAATTTGAAGCCGGCAACCATTATGCCAGCTTCGTGGTTGCATGCCTGGGCGGCTTAAGAACCGCGTCACATTTTGCACAAACGGGACCAATGACAGAAGCCATTCTTATTGGTACTGTGGCAATACGTGTACCTGATACACTTCTTCAATGGAATGCGGCAAAAATGAAAATCACAAATAATCCTGATGCCAACAGGTTACTGAGCAGGGATTACCGGAAAGGCTGGGGGCTGGCAGGATTCTGATTCATCACAAACCAGACCGCATGCTGATAATTTCATGTTATGTTAGTTTTTATAACGGTGGATAAAATTTTTCAGTAATTTAAATCCCTGGGGATTGAAATCTTCCTGTGATTCTTTTACGATCCAGTATATTACAGCACTTATCAGGGCTGCGAAAAAGCACCATATAGATGTCAGGTATTCCTTATAGAAAACTCCGGTTACAATACATGACATCAGAACAATTATTCCGAAAAGAGACATGCGTTTTATGCTTGAGGCAAACAAGGGTCCCATAGTCGCAATAACATACACACCGAAAGCAGCATTTGAAAGGGATTTCGGGAAATCGTTGAGGTATTGAATATGAAATTCATTGATTACGGGCCTGACACTGTATGATACGAGACAGAAAGCATAATAACCTGACAGGATCACTCCTGCAACCAGCATCCCTGTGATGATCTCTTTTCTTTTCTTTACCTCTTCCAGCCTTAGCACTGCAAGAGGCATTATAAAAGGCCATACTACCAGGGCCATTACCAGGAACAAATAAGCTGCAGTCATCTGAAGCTGGTAATTATCTCCCGATCTGAGTGTAAGCCAGACAACGCCTTCTGAAAATTGCTGGAATGCAAAAAGCAGCGGGATGCCGGCAAATAGTTTCTGTGAAGGATTTACAGCGCTTTTTAAAGAGGCAACGCCTATCGCAGAAATAACTGCACCTCCTGCAAAACTCGCTCCTGCTGAAAAACACATGGCCTGGTTTTTTTTGTTTTTGTTATACAGTTAAACATTAAAATCTTATCAAAATTAAATAAAAAATCTGAAGTCTTGTTGTCTTGCTGTCTTTGAGTCCAGAGAGTCTTTGAACCAAATTCTAATGGCAGCAGGCGTCAGGCGTCAGGAGATACTTTTTCTTGTCTCTTGTTTCTTTTCTCCCCTTCACCCCTTCCCGCCCTCTCCCCCTCCTTTTTTCCTGTAATTATCCAAAGGGCTGCTCCTTTCTGAAGTCCGGTCTGTAATTTCTATAGCTTTCCATATCCTGAAGCCAGCCGTTACGGAATCCGAGTTTTTCCATCTCTGCGGCGACTTCCCGGTATTCCTTTTCATACAAAGGTCTGCCAAGCACGGGATGATGCCTAACCTCGTACGTGGGATGGTATTGCGACATCAGCGAGATATGGATACCCGGCGATAATTCCCCAGCTATAGTTCTCAGTACTCTTTTGCTCTCTTCCGCATGTCCTGGCAAAACAAGATGACGTATCAGCATACCGTTTTCCGCCCTGCCCTTCTCATCCATACTAAGAATGGAACCTTTCTGGTAGTACATACGTTTCATTGCCTTCAGTGCAACATCAGGATAATCAGAAGCATCGGAAAAGTTTTTTGCATTCCCAGTTGTTACATATTTATAATCAGGGAGCCATACATCAATAACACCATTGAGTGAATCAATCACTTCAGGTTTGTCATAACTATTTGTATTATAAACCGTTATAGGTTTCAGTCCTCTTGCATTCAGTCCCCTGATTATTGCCTTAACCTGCGGAACCACATGGGACGGAGATACAAATCCAACAGCAATAATACCTGAGGATAATATACTTTCAATATGATCAAGGACTGCCTTTAGCGATTGTGAGGCACGACTATAATCTGCCTCCGGCCGGCTGATGTCGTGATTCTGGCAATAGATGCAGTGAAGGTTGCATCCTGCAAAAAATATATTGCATATTCCGCACGGACCGCTTACCGGCGGTTCCTCTCCCCTGTGGATGCAGATCGATGCAATATTCATACCTGCATCCATCCCGCAATAGCCGCTTCCCCCCTCAAACCTGTTCACCCTGCATTCCCGCGGGCAAAGGGTGCAGTTTAAAAGCAGGTCAATTTCTTCAGGCAGATATAAATCCGCAGGTATTTTCATAACCGTTATCTAACCACAAAGAACCAAAGGTAATCACAAAGGGGTACAAAGACTATATATTTAAACAACCGTTGAACCGTTGTACCGCTGCACCGTTGTACCTGTTTATCATACCCTCAGTCATAATAAAGCACTAATAACCATCATCTTTTTTGTATATTTCAAAACATTATATATCTTTGCAACCGATTTGAGGGGTATTTGAGCTAAGGGGACCAGAGTCCCCTATTTTGTTATCAAAATTTAAGGCATGATTGATAAAAGTAAAATAGAAAAGCTTGTAAATGAGTTCATTAATGGAACAGGCATTTTTCTTGTTGCTGTCAGGGTGAGCAATTCAAACAGGATAAGCGTCCTGGCGGATACAATGAATGGCATCACCATTGATGAATGTGCTGCCCTTCACCGCCATGTTGAAAAGCACCTTGACCGCAATACCGGGGATTTTGAGCTCCAGGTTTCTTCACCCGGAATTGATATGCCATTCGGAGTTATTGAACAGTATCACAAGAATGAAGGCAGGAGGATTGAAGTAGTCGACACTGACGGAATGAAGTTTACCGGCACTCTGAAAAATGTTACAAACGGAGGTTTTGAGCTTGAAACAGAGCTAAGGATCAAAGGCAAGGGAAAGGAGCTGAAGGATATTTCGTTTAACTTTGATCAGGTGAAATCGACAAAAGAGGTTTTAATGATTAATTAATATAGCAGTTTACATCAGATGGAAAATCTTAATTTAACCGACACCTTTTCGGAATTTAAAGAGCTGAAGAATATCGACCGCCCTACAATGATGAGCGTTCTGGAGGATGTATTCAGGGGGATGCTTGCCAAAAAGTACGGATCGGCAGATAATTTCGACATTATTGTCAATATCGATAAAGGTGACTTTGAAATATGGCGCAACAGGACCGTTGTCAATGATGATGAGCTGACCGACCCCATCACCCAGATACCACTTTCGGAAGCGAAGAAGATAGATGATGATTATGAAGTGGGTGAAGAGGTTTCAGATGAGGTTAAGTTCCTTGATTTCGGAAGAAGGGCTATCCTGTCGCTGAGACAGAATCTCACCGCACGCATCCTGGATCTTGAAAAGAACAATATCTACATGAAATATAAGGACCGTATCGGTGAGATCGTCACCGGTGAGGTTTACCAGGTATGGAAGAGAGAGATACTTGTACTTGACGATGACGGGAACGAGCTTATCATTCCCAAGAGCGAACAGATACCTTCCGACCATTTCAGGAAAGGCGACTCGATAAGAGCCGTTGTTATCAAGGTTGAAATGAGGAACAATACTCCGTTTATTATTCTCAGCCGTACTTCGCCGGTCTTCCTTGAAAGACTATTTGAACTTGAAGTACCTGAGATATTCGACGGGCTTATCACCATCAAGAAAATAGTCAGGGTTCCGGGAGAGCGTGCCAAGGTTGCAGTGGAATCGTATGACGAAAGAATTGATCCGGTCGGAGCATGCGTGGGTATGAAAGGATCGAGGATACATGGTATTGTAAGGGAGCTCCGGAATGAGAATATTGATGTGATAAACTTTACCAACAATAACCAGCTTTTTATCCAGAGGGCTCTGAGTCCCGCCAAGATAACGTCCATTAAGCTTATTGAAGAGACAAAGAGAGCAGAGATCTATCTTAAACCTACAGAAGTATCTCTCGCAATCGGCAAGGGCGGGCTTAATATCAAGCTTGCAAGTCAGCTGACCGGTTATGAGATAGATGTTTACAGGGAGCCGGGAGGTGAAGATGAGGAAGATGTCAACCTTGAGGAATTCAGAGATGAAATTGAAGAATGGATCATCGATGAGCTTAAGGCAATTGGCTGTGATACCGCACGGAGCGTTCTTAACCTTTCAATCAGCGACCTGGTAAAGAGGACAGATCTTGAGGAGGAAACGGTCAGGGAGGTTGTGAACATACTCAAGGCTGAATTTGAATGATAATATGACATCACTTTTTTGAAGTCATTATAAAGGGAGTGCATATCTATGACAGAAGACGTAAAGGCGACACGGTTAAGTAAAGCTGCAAGGGAGTTCAATGTAGGTATTTCCACTATGATCGAATTCCTGCATAAGAAGGGTATTGAAATTGATCCCAATCCCAATACCAAGCTTACTCATGAGGCATATCTTCTGCTGTTGAAGGAATACAGCTCGGATCTGAGCGTCAAGAAAGAATCCGAAAAGCTTATCCTGAAAGACCTCCACAAAAAGAAAGAGAGCGTTTCAATAGATGATGTTCCGGAAAAAGTCCAGGCTGAAGAAGCTGAACGCGAAGAAGAGATCCTTGTCATGGATTCTTCAGGATTGAAGAAGGGCGTTGATATAAAAACCGAGATCAAGAAGCCTGAAGTAAAGCTTGTTGGAAAAATCGACCTTGAAAAGACAAAGAAAGCGGCGAAGCCGGAACCTGCAAAAACAGTCGAACCTCAGAAACCGGTAAAGAAAAAGGCAGCTGCTGAAAAAGCTGTCACTGCTGAAGATAAAAAGCCCAAAGCAGCTTCTGATATAAAAGTTGAAGCAGAACTGTCAGCCAAAGAGACCAAGCCTGCAAAGAAGGAAAAACCAAAGGAGACCGGTGCTGAAGAAGAGAAGAAGGTTGCCGCCAGGGCAGGGGAAACTGCAGAGGAACCTGTATTACAGGAAGAAATCACCGGGGAATTACCCGACGATGAGCTGATCCTGGAGCAGGAAGAAGAAGTGATTGAAGTTTTCAGACCGGGTTATCAGAAAATAACCGGTCCGACAGTTGTAGGAAAAATCAACCTTCCTGTTGAGGAAAAAAGGAAACCTGCTCCCTACCAGCCTGTGAAAGTGGATGGTGATACTGACTTCAGGAGAAAGAAGAGAAGGAAAAGGATCACCAAGGAAAAGGATCATGTTTCAGTGGTTAAGCCCGACCTTGTTGAAAAAAAGGAAAAGACAGGTAAGAAGCTTCTTAAGAAGAGACCTGTCCGGGTTGAGGTTGATGAGGAGGAAGTCCAGAAACAGATCAAGGAGACTCTTGCCAGACTTACCACAAAAGGGAAATCAAAGGGATCAAGGTACCGCAGGGAAAAGAGAGATGCAATAAGCCAGAAACACAGGGAGGATGAGGACAGGATCGAACAGGAAAAGAACATCCTTAAGGTGACGGAGTTCGTGTCAGTGAACGAGCTGTCAATCATGATGAATATTCCGGTCACGGATATTATTTCCACATGCATGAACCTTGGATTATTCGTTTCAATAAACCAGCGCCTGGATGCTGAGACTATGGCTCTTCTGGCCGATGAATTCGGTTTCAAGGTAGAGTTTGTGAGTGCCGAGCTGCAGGAAGCTGTGAGGGAATCTGAAGATGAGGTTGAAGAACTCAAGCCCAGGTCACCGATTGTGACAGTTATGGGTCATGTCGACCATGGGAAAACAAAACTTCTTGACTATATACGAAGGACCAATGTGATAGCCGGTGAAGCAGGAGGCATAACACAGCATATCGGTGCCTATGGAGTACAGCTTGATGACGGCCGTCAGATAACATTCCTTGATACACCGGGCCATGAGGCATTTACCGCAATGCGCGCACGTGGTGCTCAGATAACGGATATTGCAATTATTGTTGTAGCTGCCGATGACGGCGTGATGCCGCAGACAGTTGAAGCTATCAACCATGCATCAGCTGCTGGTGTTCCAATTGTTTTCGCAATCAACAAGATTGATAAGCCTACCGCTAATCCCGACAAGATCAAGGAGGCTCTTGCCAATATGAATTACCTGGTAGAAGACTGGGGAGGCAAATACCAGTCACAGGAGATATCGGCAAAGAGCGGGCTCAACATTGAGCTCCTTCTCGAAAAGGTGCTTCTCGAAGCAGAGCTTCTTGATCTTAAGGCAAATCCCGATAAGCCTGCATTAGGAACGGTTGTTGAATCTTCACTCGATAAGGGAAGGGGATTCACTGTCACTGTTCTTGTAAAAGCAGGAACACTCAGGATTGGTGATATAATGCTGGCAGGAAGCTGTTTCGGACATATTAAGGCGATGTACAATGAAAGAGGGCACAAGGTAGAGGAAGCAGGTCCTTCCACACCCGTCCTTATTCTCGGACTCAACGGTGCTCCGCAGGCCGGAGACAAATTCAATGTGATGGACAGTGACAGGGAAGCAAAGGATATCGCTACAAAGAGAGCACAGCTGCAGAGAGAGCAGGGTTTGCGCACTCAGAAGCATATTACTCTTGACGAAATAGGAAGAAGAATCGCAATTGGCAACTTCCAGGAGCTTAACATCATCGTAAAAGGTGATGTTGACGGTTCAGTTGAAGCTCTGAGCGATTCACTCATTAAGCTGTCAACGCCTGAAATACAGCTGAATATCATTCATAAGGCGGTAGGACAGATCTCTGAATCGGATATTCTCCTGGCTGCTGCTTCCAACGCAATTATTGTCGGATTCCAGGTGCGTCCTTCATTTGCAGCACGCAAGCTTGCAGAGAAGGAAGAGATTGATGTACGTCTCTATTCGATCATTTATGATGCCATAGAGGAGATCCGATCAGCTATGGAAGGGATGCTTTCGCCGGAAGTGAAGGAAGAGATAGTTGCAACACTGGAGATAAGAGAGATATTCAAGGTCACGAAAGTCGGCACCGTTGCCGGCTGTTATGTCAAGGAAGGGAAGATAACCAGGAACACCAAAGTACGCGTCATACGCGACGGCATTGTGATCTATACCGGTGAACTCGGATCCCTCAAGCGCTTCAAGGATGATGTGAAGGAAGTCGTGGGTGGCTATGAGTGCGGACTTAACATTCAAAACTTCAACGACATAAAGGCAGGTGACATCGTCGAAGGCTACCAGGAGATCGAGGTAAAGAAAACCCTATAACAAAGCTTTGTACTTTTCCGGAGTAAGCAAACTACCTGCTTCTGCCTGATCGGTGATCTTTATTTTGATCATCCATCCTTTTCCGTACGGGTCCTTGTTCACTGCATCAGGTGTCTCTTCAATAGCAGGATTGACCTCAAGGATCTCCCCGCCCACCGGCATAAACATATCTGATACTGTTTTAACTGCTTCGATAGTTCCAAAGACTTCTTCCTTCTTAAGGGTTTCCCCGAGTGTTTCAATTTCGACGAAAACAACATCTCCCAGTTCTCCCTGGGCGAAGTCGGTTATTCCTACATAACCTGTTTCTCCTTCAATGCGAAGCCATTCATGGTCTTTGGTATACAAAAGATCTGCCGGTATATTCATAATTACGGAATTTAAAATATTAGTATTAGGAAATCATGATTTATCAGCCAAAAATAAGGTTTTTTTTGAAACCTCAGAGAGCTTTTCTTGTTGATCCCTTAACAACAAGTTCGGTTTTTATGACCTTTGTCTGATAAGGAACTTCCTTTCTCTTTTCAAGATTGTTTATCATCAAACCTACTGCTTCCCTGCCGACAGTATATCCATGCTGCTGGACAGATGTCAGGGGAGGATCAGTCAGATCTGAAATCATTCCGCTGGTAAATCCCACTATTGAAATATCATCAGGCACTTTATACCCGTTAAGCTTTACTATTTTCATTGCTTCAGCTGCGGTAAGATCATTAACGGCAAAAATCCCGTCAGGTTTACGGCTCCTTCCCAGAAGTTCAGGAACAACTTTCTGAGCTTCCTCCGCTGTATCACATTTGATGATATTTTCTTCCTTTACCGGAAAATTATGTTCTTTCAGTGCCCTTATATATCCTTCTTTCCTGTTTTTCCCGATCATCAGGTTCGGTGGTCCGGACAGATGGATAATCTCCTTACATCCCGTCTTTATAAGATGTTCCACAGCATCAAATGCTCCCTGTTCATCATCAACAATCACCCTGTCGGTTTCCAGATCATCACAAATCCTGTCAAAAAAAACAAGAGGTATGCCAGCTTTCATTATCTTTCTGAAATGATCAAAATTCTCTGTCATTTTACTTAGAGAAACAAGTATTCCGTCAACCCGTCCGGAAAGAAGCGTCTCCACTGCCTTTACTTCCCTTTCGTACAATTCGTTCGACTGACAGAACATGACGCTATATCCCGAATCATAAGCAAGATCTTCAATCCCGCTTATCACTGTAGAAAAGAAGTAATGAACTATTTCAGGCACAATTACCCCAATAATTCTTCCCTGTCCTCCTTTCAGGCTCAGGGCAATGGGATCAGGCTTGTAATTCCATTTTTCAACCAGCTCCTTCACT
>Ga0154664_111_pt1 | contig 18493 bp, 14 predicted proteins | sample Rifle2008BG13ft_FD_116093 | JGI IMG/M metagenome (GOLD analysis project Ga0154664, IMG submission 116093) | Bacteroidetes bacterium RBG_13_44_24 | reverse complement strand
AGAACGGAGTGGGAACAGCTTTCGTCGACCATTATAAGGATGGTAAAACAGCACTTGCCATAGCCGTTCTGAATGAGAATAATGATGCCAGCTATACATTCTATAAAAACTATCCGGAAAGCAGGCTGGAGATGGAATTTCCTGTTATCCGGAAAGATGATATAATTCTGTGCGGCTCCATATATGCAATCACTTCAGAAATAAGAAGGAAGTTCACGGAATTTATAAGTGGATCGAAAGAAAAAGGAGCAATAGTGATCTATGATCCCAATTTCAGGACGGCCCATTCTTCGGAACTTGAAGAGCTCAGACCGCTGATCGTGGAGAACATGAAAATGGCAAAGCTGATAAGGGGTTCCGATGAGGATTTCAGGAATATTTTCGGAGCCGGCACTCCTGACGAAGCATGGGAAACAGTCAGCAACTACTGCAACAGCCTGGTATATACTGCAAGTGCAGAGGCTGTTTATGTGAGAACATCAGGCTATTCCGGAAAATTCCCGGTCAGGAAGATAAAGCCGGTCAGTACAATAGGTGCAGGAGATAACTTCAATGCAGGAATGATAGCAGCGATCTATAAGTACAAAATTACAGAACAGGATATTGCCTTGATGGGAGAGGAGATGTGGTCAAAGGTCGTTTCCACCGGTATCGATTTCGCATCCGATGTCTGCCTGAGTTATGAGAACTATATATCTAAAGAATTTGCAGGGAATTATAAATAGTCGCATGGTTTCTGTCATTTATGAAACCCCTCCGGGGTTTTACTTTATTTGATTCTACTTTATATTAGTATTCATGTAACCGATCTTCGGTTCCTTATATACTTAAAATAAAGATTTCAACAGCGGAGCTGTTTCATCAATGCTTGTAAACAAATCCCTATAAACAATTTAGAACCGCGGAGCGGTTCCATAAATTTATATTGGTATTGCATTTGCCAGCAGGTACTTTTCTGCTTCAACTGACCATATATAGTCGTTTTTTGAAACAATTTCGTGCAATTCTGCGTATAATCTATTATCGACCCCCATTTCCCTTAGTTTGTAAATGGATACCAGCGGCATTGAAATATTTGTATAAATAAGCTTTTTACCCCCTGGTATGCCTGGCAGGTTAAGAGTTGTATCGACTACTGCATCAAGTCCTCCGATGTGGGTAATCATTACAGCCGGATTGATCCTTCCTTCACCTATAAGTTTGAGTGATTCACGCATGTCATCGGTATTTCCGCCCGAAGTGCCCACAATATGCGTAAAAGCATAATGGACATTATAGAAATTGAACTCAGCCCTGAAACCGGGATTTGTAGGACCGGCAAAGAAATTGAGGCAGCCGTCAAAGCCCAGTATGGCATCACCCTGTTCAATAACCTGTTTTACCGGGGCAAAGATGAATACATCATCGTAACCACTTCCGCCGGTAAGATCACGCAGATGCCTCACCGGATCCTCTGCTTTTGAAGTGTTTACATAAATCAGCCTGATACCCTCTTTTTCAGCGTGCTCCGGAGGGAACAGACAGGCTGCCCTTGACAACCTTTTATCATCAATATCCGTAACCACTATCATTGAAGGCTTGCGGACCTGGTGGAGGGCATAATCTATTGCGCCAAGCCCCATTGGCCCGACACCTGCAAGTATTGCCATCCTGCCGCTTTCTCTGATGCCCATTTCATGCTTATATGTTCCGGGCGGAACATGATAGCTGGCATGAAATGCACCAACGATACACGACATAGGTTCAGAAAGCGAAGCCGGGAAAAAACCTTCACCGTCATATGGAAGAAGGCAATCGGCTTCCATTACTATGCCGGGGATAATTATGTGTGTTGCATCTCCTCCTATATAACGAAAGGAATAACCGGGTGCATCAAGTGTCCCGGTGTGTGCCATCGCCGGCTGTATGGAAAACTTCTGTCCTTCACTGAACTTATGTTTCCATTTGCTGCCGACTTTCAGTATCACTCCCGCAAATTCATGCCCCAGTATAGTCGGATTGATATGTATATCATCCGGAATCCTCTTATGGTCAGCGCCCTGAAGGGCAGCCTTGTGCGACGACATGCAGATGCTGTCGGAGATAACCTGTGCCAGTATCTCGTCATCCTTCATCTCCGGAAGCTCAAATTCCTCTAATCGAAGATCCTTTTTCCCGTAAATCCTTATTGCTTTGGTTTTCATGATTATTATTTTCTTCTTTTTCTTACCCACCCCCGCCCCCTCCAGGGAGGGGACCTTAAAAATACTCACCGGTCGCCTGTAGCCGGTAGCCGTTAGCCTAACATTACCTGTCCTCCTGTAACCGGTACAGCCTGCCCCGTTTCGTACTCCTGGTCTATGATATAAAGCAAAGCCTTCACTACATCATCGAGCCGGCAGCCGCGTTTCATTGGGACCTGTTCTTCGTAATATTTTCTCACATCGTCAATTGTTCTGGCACCCGGAACCTTCCCTGCTTTGAGATACTGCATAAAAAGCCCGTTCTGCGGATCAGACCAGAGAGGACCTTCATAGAAGTTGCCAGGGCAAATGGCATTTACCTTGATCCTGAACGGAGCCAGCTCCATAGCAAAGGATTGCGTGAGACCTATTCCTCCGAATTTGGCTCCTGCATATGCAAAATTCCGGTTACTGCCGCGAAGTCCTGATTTCGAGTTGACCTGTATTATGTCGGTGAAATAATCAGGCTTCTCAAGGTTCTGCAGCTTCATGACTTCGGCGGCATATTTTGCACAGTAATAGAAGCCATTATAATTAATATTAGTAACCTTTGAAAACATTTCTGGTTCCATTTCATCAAGACCGCCTGCCCTGAGTATTCCGGCATTGCTTACCATTATATCAAGTCCTCCGAACTCGCTTACAGCCCTCACTATAAGCCCCCTGACAGATTCCGGATCGGCAACGTCAGTCCTGACGAAGATAGCTTTTCCTGAAGGTTTCCCTTCATTCAGCCTGGAAACGAGGTTTATTCCTGCTTCCTCATTCAGATCAGCAATCACGACATTCATATTGAGCCTGAAAAGTGATTCAGCTATACCTGCGCCGAATCCCTGCGCCCCGCCGGTAACAACAGCAACTTTATCTGCCAGCCTGTTGTCCGGATCATCCTGTTTGGCAATCTTCCTCCTGTAATTTTCCACTTCCCAGTGATCAATAAAAGATACCTGTTCCGGGGTAAGGAATTTTATTCCTCCGTTTTGCAGTGCATAGTGACATATCCTGATATTGTCTTCAAAAACATCGAGCACCGTATCAGCAGCTGAGCTTGTATCATCGATGGCTAAAACACCCATATCCTTAATTATGATAACCTTAGGGAGATACCCGTACTCAGTCCGGAACCTGGGAAGCTGGCTCCTGAAGGAATCAAGGATCTTTTCCGCTGTTGAAGATTGATCAATGTAAAGATACCTTGACTTGCAGTAAACAATGATATCGGGAATAAGTGGAAGAGAGATCTTATGGAATTCCTGCTGACTGGTATAGTACTTGGCTATCAATGTGTTATGCCTGTACCTGATGACTTTCGGCTTCGTATCTGAAAGCAGCATGCGTATTGCCGGAAGGACTTTATGAAGCAAGGGATTGTAAGGGATATGTTCGGTCTCTGTCAGATTATGAATATTCTTTTCAATGGTTGATGTCAGGTTATTGTAGATTTGTTTGATTCCGGCTATTGAATCGGCACCGGCAAAGACACCATGGTTCTCAAGAAGAATAACCTGTGGATCATTCCCGAACCTGCTGCGGTAATCCATTATTTCTTTTTCCAGCTTTTTGAAAAGAGTATAACCCGGGTCGGTATATTGCACGAAAAGCACTTCTTCCCCGAAATTCTTGTTTATGAAGCTCTTTGCATTCCTGCTGCAAAGAACCCCGTTTACAAGCGATGGATGAAGATGAACAACATATTTATACCTTATCATCTCATGGAGAGAAGTTTCGACTGACGGACGCCTGTTCAGTGATGGATCTATTATGCTTTTGAACAGGTCTGTCTTAACCTGTTCTTCCCTGGTTAAAGGATCATCGGAATAGTTTTTTGAAGCGATCTCACGCAGCTTTTCCCTGCTGAGAGCAACCAGCCCGTCTTCGGTGAGCCCGGCAAGAGGATAACCGCTTGCCTTCACCCAGATAGTATTATCATTCTTCAATGAAGTGTTCCCCCCTCCGGCTATAACGAAGTTTTTGTCACTTCCATAGAACCTCGATATCTCAATCAGATCTTTAATCTCCTGATTCATATTGGCTTCTGTTTAAAAAATACTCAATTACAACTCTTCCCAGCATTGCCAGCCCTTCTTTCTGTTTAACACTCACTGTTCCGTCGTCCAGGATGTAGCCCTGCCGGCGCTGTGCCCTCAGATACTGGTGGGCGGCAATGACACAAGCTCCTTCCCATGCTATTTTCTTCAGTGAATCATCAAGCGGGACAGAGCCTCTTGATGTGACAGTCAGAGGAATAAGCTCCGGAGTGTTATGTTCTGTCCCGAATGTTATCACAAAACCTTTTTTATGAAAGAACTCTGCAAAATCCCGCAGGATATTCTGGTCATTTCTTCCGGGGATCAGCTCGATACAGCCGATTCCCAGCGAAGTGAGAGATTTATAGAGCTTTTCATAATCACTTTCAAATTCAGTGAATTTACCTGATGCATCGTCAAGAAGCACGGGATAACAGGGTATGCCACCAGCCTTTACAATTATTTTCATGATTCTTTTCAGCTGCAGGAAGGAGCTCTCGTTTTCCTGCACGAATGCCTGACCTCCCGCCTTCAGAAGGTTCGACCGGATCTCATTTTCAAGAGCAGCAGGATTGTCGAGACCTGCTTTTGTGTTCTTCCCTCCGTAAAGAGCTTCGATGAAGCCAAGTTGTTTCCCGGTCGTATCGAAATTCTCTGCAACCAGCATTCTCACAGCTCTTGCCAGGTGACGCTCACGCACAAGCTCACGGGCATATTTCTTTTTAATGTCTTCATATGTGAGTGTGAGCGAGGGATTTATCTTTTCGATCAGGCTGTTCAGTTTGCTGATCATCATTCTGACCTGCTTCTGGCTCTCCCTGGTCACTTTCTTCAGACGTCTTCTGCCTATCCATCCGGTACTGAACGGATAATCAAGTCCTTTTCCGCAGAAATATATCCTGCCAGGATTATTCGGGTCATTGATCCTGATTCCCTCATTCTGCTCTTTCTTAAGCAAACCGATGAATTCAATATTGAATAATGGAAATATATTATTGCGAAGGCATTCCAGGTAAAATACATCATAGCCGTCCGTTACAAAGAAGTCGTTGATCCCCAGCACTGCTATTTCTTCGTCTTTTGCCATGGAGAAAATAGTCTTGAGGTCATTGAAAGCGCTGAAAGAATATGGAGTATGAATATGTCCGTTGGCTTCCCTGTAAACTGGAGCCACAACGCCATTCATTCTTTTGATCAGCTCATCGTATAACGGGAAACCGGACAGGAGGTTTTTTGTCATTGGATCAGGATTGGCTCTTTTATAACAAGGGGAATTACTTTTTTACCTGAATAACCTGTCAATTTCGCGCAACCGTGCTGGGCTCAGCATGCTTTTTCTGCCCTTCATTTCCACGATCAGTGTCATTTTTGCGGCATTTTCAAGCACCTCCAGCTTATCAAATGCTTTTAACAGGTCAGGACCGGTTGTAAGTATTCCATGGTTCTCAAGCAGGAGGATATCTGCATCGGCAGAGTTTTCAGAGACAATATCAGCAAGTTCTGCAGATCCCATCAGAGCGTAAGGAATAAACCTGGGTGTTCCGCAGATGGCTCTTGCCTCGGCAGTCAGACTCGTGTTTATTTCGCATTTCATCGCTGTGAATGAAGAAGCAAAAACCGGATGTGCATGAACAATGGCACCGACATCCTTTCTTTTTTTATAAATGTTCAGGTGAAGCGCAAACTCAATTGACGGCTTAAGTTGAGGAGTAAGGTTTTCACCCAGTATCGACATTACCCCGATCTCTTTCCATTTCATTCGTCCCTTGTCAGTGGCTGAAGGAGTAATTACGATCATTTCGTCAGAAACTCTGAGGCTGATATTGCCTCCCGACGTCGTCGTAAGCCCGAGACGGTAAAGACGCCTCATAAAACGAGCAACCTCTTCTCTCTCTTTTTTGTATTTCTGATCCTTCTTCATTTACTTCCTTATTTTTTGTACATTATCCTATATAATGATCCCTAATTATCTGTAAATATATTAAAAGGGAAGATGTATTATATTTTGTAAATCCACTTTATCATTTACTATACTCCTTCCATATTGAGCCTGATCATCTTGTCATCAGAAAAATCATTTTTGGGTGAATGGCCTTTCAGCGGAATGATCTTTTCGTGAATTGCATCGATGATCCAGTCAGGCTGAGGGAAGAAATATTCTTCCATCTCGTAGGCAGGTGTTATCCAGTTGCGTGATCCAACAACAACGGGAGGTGCATCCAGGTAATCGAAAGCGAGCCCTGTAATAGTCTGAGCCATCTCCTTGAGAAATGATCCCCTTGATGAGGCATCACTTGCAAGAATGATTCTTCCGGTCTTCCTGACTGATTCAATAACAGGGTTATAATTGAATGGCACCAGACTCCTTGCATCAATAACCTCTGCACTCAGTCCATATTTCTGATGAAGTGTATCTGCAGCTTTTATTGCCGGATATAATGTAGCACCGATTGTAAGGATCGTGATATCCTCGCCGGTCCTCTTAACATCAGGCTCACCCAAAGGTATTTCATAATAACCTTCAGGAACTCCGGCAGTGTGAAACATTTCGCCGATATCATATATCCTCTGGCTCTCAAAGAAAATAACAGGATCAGTTCCCTGTAATGCGCTATTCATCAATCCCTTGGCATCATAAGGTGTAGCAGGGAATACAACTTTAAGTCCCGGTATATGAGCTGTAAGTGATGACCAGTCCTGTGAATGCTGAGCTCCGTATTTTGAACCTACAGATACCCTTATTACGACAGGCATCTTTATTATATTGCCGCTCATTGACTGCCATTTTGGAAGCTGGTTGAACACCTCGTCACCCGACCTTCCAAGGAAATCACAATACATGATCTCGGCGATCACTCTTCCGCCGCACATTCCGTATCCGATGGCCGTTCCTACAATAGCACCTTCAGAGATCGGTGAGTTGAAAAGCCTGTGATAGGGGAGAGCCTCGGTAAGTCCCCGGTAAACGGCAAATGCCCCGCCCCAGTCACGGTTCTCTTCGCCCCATGCAGCAAGAGAGGGATCTTTATAAAAACGGTCAATTACCGCTTCAAAGATCCCGTCGCGGAGCTGGAATAATTTTGCTTTTGAAACAGGCTTCCCGTCTTTATCCTTATAAAATCTTTCCTTGTTTCTGATTGATTTTACCCTGGGATTATCTTCAAGCGGGATCAGGACTTCAGGCACGCCATCTCCCATCTTATCTTCAGATCCGTTGGAGAACATCATTTTGCCTATTGCATCAGGATCGCTTTTGAGATCAAGACAGGGAGAAACATCATTATCGACAGTCAGCCTGAGTATGTGTGTCATCAGCCCGCCAGTTTCCCTTCTGATCTCATCCAGCTTATCCTGCTTCGCTATTCCGGCATTCACCAAAGAGTTACTGTATGATATGATTGAATCTTCCTTCTGCCAGGCTTCGATCTCCTCCTTTGATCTGTACGATGAGGCATCGGAGGGAGAATGTCCGCTGATCCTGTATGTAAGAGTGTCAAGAAGAACCGGCCCTTTCTTTTCCTCAATAAGTTTATTCTTGCGTTTGAATGCATCAATAACCGCAAGAGGATTATAACCGTCAACACGTTCGGCATGCATCATTTCAGGATTTACGCCGGCACCGATGCGAGCAAGAATACCATAGCCCATTGTCTCGCCCATAGTTTGTCCGCCCATGCCGTAAAGGTTGTTCATGAAGTTGAATATCAGCGGCAATCCGCCTTTATATTCACCTTCCCAGAGGGTTTTGTACTGGTCCATCGTGGCAAAGCAGATCCCCTCCCATACCGGTCCGCAGCCCATTGATGCGTCACCGATATTGCACACCACAATGCCCGGCTTCCTGTTTATTTTCTTATAGAGAGCAGCGCCGACAGAGATGTCCCCTGATCCACCGACAATCGCATTGTTGGGATATATGCCGAAAGGAGTGAAGAAAGCATGCATTGAGCCTCCCAGACCTTTATTGAAACCATTCTCCCGTGCAAATATTTCAGCAAGTGCTCCGTAAAGCAGGAAATGCACTGCAAGGTCCTTTATATTACCCTGGAATCCTTTTTCAACCGCCTTAAGGGTCCTTCCTCCGAAATAGCCGCTCATTACTGAATAGAGATTATCCTCATCAAGCTTGCTGATAGCTGATAATCCCTTTGCCAGGATCTCGCCGTGGCTTCGGTGCGAACCAAAAATGAAATCATCCACACCCAGATTGTATGCCATTCCTACTGCTGAAGCCTCCTGCCCGATGGACAGATGTGCAGGTCCGGGGTGATTATAGCTTACACCATTGTACTCATTCGTGGTCTTTATCAGGTTGAGCATGGTCTCAAATTCGCGTATAATCACCATATCGCGGAAGATCCTCAGGAAATCCTCATTGCTGTAGTTCTTCTTCTCATCAGCAATTGATTTATTATACTGGTTTACAGGTATTTTCCCGAATTCAATGAACTGTGGTTTCCGTACAACCTGTGGAATAATGTTTTGGTTCTTTGGCATCTCCTATTGTCTTATTGTCTGATTGTCTGATTGTCTTGCTGTCCTGCAGTCTTGTAGTCTCGCCCTCCCGCCCTCACTTTATCAATACTCAAATTTCTCAATCTGCTCCTTTATCTCCTTCAGGAACAGAGTCGCGGGTCCTCCGTCAATAGCCCTGTGGTCGTAAGTAAGCGACAGACCTATATACGGGACAAACCCGAAGGTGTTATTGCCGATATCGGCAGGTCTGTTGATTATTGTGCATACGCCGAGGATAGCTGTCTGCGGCAGATTTATTACCGGAGTGAACATCTCGACACCATAGCTGCCAAGGTTTGACACTGTGAATGAGGCAGCCGTACTCTGAATAAGCCCGGGATTTATGTTTCCCTTCCTGCATGAATCTGCAGCAGTTTTAAGCTCCCCGGACAGCTGTACGAGATCCATATCTCCTGCGTTTCTGACTGCAGGCACCATCAGTCCCCGCGAAGTATCAACAGCAATGCCGAGATGAACTTTTTTGAATGTTCTTATCGATTCCCCAAGGAAATGGCTGTTGGCTTCAGGAAATTTCTTAAGGGCTTTGACCACGCACCAGCATATCATATCGTTCAGTGTTATATCCTGTTTTTCCGTGCCGGCTGAAAGTCCTTCCTTGATTTTACGTCTTGCTTCGAGCAGCCTTCGGACGTCAGCGCTCATATGGTGTGTCAGCTGTGCAGAATTCTGAAGAGAAGTGTGCATGGCTTTTGCCACCAGCTTCCTTACATTGCTCAGAGGCTGGTCGGTAAACTCACTGTCATCCGAAAGCTCCTGCTTTACAGCCCGGGCTTCTCCTGATGCTGCTTTTTCAATATCGCTGATAATGATTCTTCCGCCTGGTCCTGATCCCTGCAGTGTTTTAAAATCTATCCCTTTTTCTGCAGCCAGCGCCTTTGCCCTTGGTGATATCCTTATCCTTGAACCGGAAAATGATCCTGCAGCTGGCATTTCAATTACTTTATGCCCCATGCCCTTGTCAGGTTTTGCTGGCGAAGCGGATTCCGCTGCCGGGGCGTTTGCCGGATAAAAAGGTTTTATTTCCTCGCTAGGCTGCCCTATTACTGCAACATTTGTCAGTACGGGTACTTCAGCGCCTTCATCAAAGAATGTCTCGAGCAGGATGCCGTTGCCGGGCGATTCCATTTCAAATGCCGCCTTATCGGTTTCATATGAAAAGAGAATGTCACCTGCTGCGACCCTGTCGCCCTTGCATTTAAACCACTTTGTGATTATGCAGGTTTCTACTGACTGCCCCTGCTTAGGCATTATTACGAGAATTGCCATTTTAGTTAATGGTTATTAGTTATTAATTTCTTCCCCCTTTGAAGGGGGGCAGGGGGATGTTTTTGACGGCTCTTACATCCCCCCATCCCCCCTCCAGGGGGGAATTGGAAATACTTAATCATTAATTATCAACTTGTTATCATAAGTAAAGGTAAAGTTAATCATTTTAATTGCAATCTCATTATAAATCAAGGGATACAAAAATAATTTATTTAACATGTATTTACAAGTGAAAAGTAATATATTTACAAAAAATATTCAGGATGGTTCAACAGAAAAACCTGCCGCAGCACCGGAAGCTGTATGAAATGCTCAGGAAGCATATCACGGAAGGGGTTTACAATGAAGGAGATCTGCTTCCCTCGGAGAATGAATTATGCCAGCTTTACGGGATGACCAGGCCGACAGTGCGTCAATCACTGAGCACACTTGCCAATGACGGTTATATTACAAAGCATCAGGGTAAAGGCAGCATCGTTCATCATCTTCCGAGGGAAATAGGCATCCTGTCTGTTTCAGGAACCACATCAGCTCTGGGCGACAGAAACCTGAAAACACGGATAATTGTCAGGCCGGTCCTTATTCCCTGGAGCGATGATTTCATGTTTCCCCTCACGCAGCTGGAAAAGGAGTCGGGATGCATCTACATGGAAAGGCTCCGCCTGCTGGATGAAGTCCCGATATTCTACGACATAAGCTATATTGCCAATATCAACCTGCCCAGGATTACATCGCGGCAATTTGAAAACAGGTCGCTTTTCAGGATCCTGAGGGAGCATTATCATATCGAAATAAAAGGAGGGGAGCAGAGGATAAAGGCTATCCCGGCATCATCAAGAATAGGCTCTTTCCTTCATCTGGGCAAAAAACAGCCCGTGCTGCACCTGGAACGCAAAATGATAACAAACGTAACCGGACTTTTCCTTTATTCTTCTATCTACTGTAATACAGAGAAGTACTCAATCTTCGGCAGGTTCTGAAAAAATAATTCACAATCTTTATCTGTTTATTCATATTAAATGAAAAACCCTTATTTTTATACTTCCTTCGGTTAACATGATGATATTACCTAACCAATTAATAAACAATCGATTATGAACAAACAGAAAAAGCTATGGTCAAGACGTCAGTTCCTGACCGCCGCAGCTGCAGGTGCAGCTGGTGTCGCAATTCTCCCAAGCCTTACCGGGTGCAAGTCAAAACCAAAAGACGACATAATTCGACTGGGATTCATAGGATTGGGACAGCAGGCAATGTTCCTTCTGAACGGATTCATGCAGGTCCCCGGTGTCCAGGTATTAGCCGGATGTGATGTTTACGGCATCAAGCGCAATCGTTTTGAAAAACGGGTAAATGATTTCCATGCAAAAGCCGGTACAAAGGCAGAAGTGACAACATTCGAAAAGTACCAGGATCTTATTGCTATGTCTGATATTGATGCTGTCGTTATAGCTGTTCCCGATCATTCACATGCAATGATAGCAATTTCAGCCCTTAAGGCAGGCAAGGATGTATATCTTGAAAAGCCAATGACCTTCACCATTAAGGAAGGTCAGGAGCTTAAGAAGGTAGTACGTGAAACCGGCAGGGTATTCGGATTAGGGAGCCAGCAGCGCTCAAGCAAGGAATTCCAGCATGCCGTTAAACTGGTACAGGAGGGAGCACTTGGAAAGATATCTCTTGTAAATGCTTATGTGGGAGCGCCGCCAACACCATATAACCTTCCCGAAGAACCGCTTCCGGCTGACCTTAACTGGGATCTGTGGCTCGGACCCCTTCCGGCAACCATTCACTACAACAGCCAGCTTAATCCGCCCATTTCCCTCGATCCGGTGCAGAACGAGCAATTCTGGGGCGGCTGGAGATGGTACAAAGAAATGGGAGGCGGATTTACAACCGACTGGGGAGCACATATGTTTGATATCGCCCAGTGGGGACTCGGAATGGACAAGAGCGGACCTGTCGAGATATCACCTATCGGCGACGGTACAGAATTCATCATGTGGAAATATGCAAACGGTGTGGTGATGACATCAGAGCCATTCAATGAGCAGAAGACAAAAGGAGTAAAATTCATCGGGGAAAATGGATGGATAGAAGTATCCCGCGGATTCTTCAATGCATCAGATCCGAAATTCAATCCTCCTGAACCGATTGCAGAAGATCCGAATGTGCCCTATGAAACAAAGATACCTCATCAGGTCAATTTCATCGAGGCTGTCAGGTCGCGTCAGGATCCCGTAGTACCGGTTGAGACAGGACATAGCAGTTGTACTGTATGCACACTCGGCAATATTGCCTGTGAACTTAAGAAAACGATCAGGTGGGATCCGGCAACCGAGACATTTGTTGATGACACAGATGGTGCAGCAGCAAAACTGCTCCATTATGAGTATCGTGCACCCTGGAAACTGATATGACAGTATTTAAACTTAATTAAACCCCATTCAGAGGGTGTTCCGCTGATCGGAACGGGGGTAATAAAAGAGGCTGCAATATTTTTGCAGCCTCTTTCTTATCGTTACAGGTAAGAAGATTATTCAGCTTTTTTTACCTTGATGGCCACAGGCCCTTTTTCTCTCTGTTCAATTTCAAATTCAACAGCATGGCCTGCTTCAAGTTCAGATTGAGGAAGCTCCAGACCTGAACGGTGAACAAAGATGTCCTTACCGTCTTCTGTCTGCAGGAAACCATAACCTTTCACTCTGTCATACCATTTAACAGTGCCTTTCATAGTTTCAAAATTTTTTGTTACGGATTTTAGTTATCCCTTCTGTCTCCGCCTGGACCTCTGCGGTCGGGATTACCACCCCTGAAATCTCTTTTTCTGTCTGCTCTTTCAATGGATTCGTTAACAATGATTTTTCTGCCCTGAACGTCAGCACCGTTAAGTTCTTCAATAGCTTTCTTAGCTTCAGCTTCATTGGTCATTTCAACGAAACCAAATCCTTTGCTTTTCCCAGAGTATTTGTCAAAAATGATCTTTGCAGATGCTACTTCGCCATACTCTTCAAATAGTTCTCTTAATTCTGCTTCATTCATTTTAAAATGAAGACTTCCAACGTAAATGTTCATAATTCAATAATTAATGTGTTATTAAAATAAAAAGCAAAGGTCATGTTTTTTTTTCTAAACAAAAAATTTTAAAGGATAATATATTGGATTTGTGCAGGTTTTTATGTTCAAATTATGGTTTACGGTTCCTAATGTAGATATGTTTAATGTTATTTTGCCCTGAGTCCCGTTCATCAATTTCAAAATCAAACGACTTGATCAGTGGCGTAAGTTTGGTGAATCCGAAATTTCTCGGATCAAAGTCAGGTTGTTTCTTAAGGATCAGATTACCAACATCTCCAAGATATGCCCACCCGTTCTCATCAGCAAGATCGGTTATCGACGAGGCAATGAGCTGCTTGGTCTTTCTTGTCTGAACCTGCTGCTCTGTCTCCTTGCTTTTCTGATCCTTCCTGACAGGTTTACCGCCTTTCTTTCTTGACTGGTATTGTTCCTGCGCTGATGAGGTCAGAATTTCAATGTAAATGAATTTATCACATGCAATAATGAAAGGGGAAGGTGTTTTCCTCTCACCGATACCTATAACTCTCATGCCAGCCTCTCTTAACCTGGTTGCAAGCCTTGTAAAATCACTGTCGCTTGAAACTATGCAAAAACCATCGACTTTACCTGAATAGAGTATATCCATGGCATCAATTATCATCGCCGAATCAGTTGCATTTTTGCCCTGGGTGTAACTGTATTGCTGGACAGGAGTTATTGCATTTTCCAGTAAAACTGATTTCCAGCCGCTGACTGTTGGTTTTGTCCAGTCGCCGTATATTCTTTTAAATGTTGGAATTCCGTATTTTGCAATCTCTTCGAGCATCCCTTTAACATTACCGAACGGAATGTTGTCTGCATCAATAAGAACTGCCAGCCGCAAGTCTTGTAAATTCTGCATGATTAATCTGAATTTTTTCGCAAGGTACGATAATTAATTCAGTTGCTGGTTACTCGGTCCCCGGTCCCTGGTTCTATGTTTTTTAGGCACAAACGACCCGGCACCGGGCACCCGGGACCAGGTAACTCAAAGTAATTATTATTAATTTGTTTTTCTACATATTTGCTTATTGAATTAAAACTAAAGATTTTTTTTAACTTTGCCGGCGCTGAATAAGGAATTACTAAAACCTGATAAATATTTTAAGTATATGGGAAAAGGTGATAAAAAATCCAGAAGAGGAAAGATAATTCTTGGGACCTATGGTGTAAGACGCCCCAGGAAGAAAAAAAACAAACCGGCAGTTAAGCTTGTGTCACCGGTCAGGGAAACCGAGCTTAAGGGAAAGAAGCTTTTGAAGGAAAAGAAAGAGGCAAAACCTGTTAAGGAGATCAGGGAGGTTGTTGAACCAGTTGAAATAAAGGAAACAGCAGTTATTGAAGAACAGCAGAAGGTCAGGGAAGTAAAGGAAGTCAAAGAACATAAACCTGCAAAAGTGGCAAAGGAACATAAACCGGCCAAAGAGGTTAAGGAAGTAATAGCTGCCAAACCTGAAAAACCAGTAAAAGAGGCAAAACCGGCAAAACCTTCAAAACCTGCAAAAGAAGCTAAAGCTCAAAAACCGGTCAAAGAGGCAAAGAAACCAGCTGTAGCAAAGAAAGCTCCGGCAGTGAAGAAAGAAGCCAAACCGGTAAAAGCAGTTAAGCCTAAGAAAGAGACAAAAAAAGCTAAGCCTGCCAGGGATAAGAAACCGGCAGCAACCAAAAAAGCCGCAAAACCTAAGAAATAAATCCGGCCACGGGCTACAGGCTGCCGGCAAAATATATATAACCGGTAGCCGCTAACCGGAAGCCGGCTGCCGGACTATCAGCCACTTATAATCCTCAGGATCTATCTGTGCATTAATGATCACCGGCTCGCTCATGGACAGGGCAATGTTGACGGCTTTTCTCATGCTTTCATCAGAATCTGCCTGAAGAACACTGCATCCGAAAAACTTTTCTGATCCGAAAAGATCACCATGGTATAAAATAGTGCCATATGCTGAGAGGTCATTCCATGATTGCTTTAGTTTTATCAGGTTCATCTCTCCGTCGGAAAACACAACGATTATTACCGGCAGGTTGTACCTCCGGGCAGTCACCATTTCTCCTGCCGACATCAGGAACCCTCCGTCGCCTGTGATACAAACTACTGTGGACAATGGCCTGTTAATCTTTGCGGCAATGGCAGCAGGCAATCCAAATCCCATCGCTGACCAGCCGTTGGTCATTATGAAAGTTCCCCTGCTGCCTGTCTCCCACATCTGACCTGCAAGGTGGAGATGCGATCCGACATCTGCTGTAACTATTGAATCATCAGGCAATTCTTCCTGAAGTATCTTCAGGGCTGATACGGGACCAAAATGATTTGTAAATCCGTTGAATACCGATAACATTTCGTCACGTATTCCCTTTACTGCACCCTGCTCAAAAACAAGTGAACCTGAATTCAGGTTTTTCAGCATGCTGAACCATTCATCAGGTGTCCCGGTAAATTGCAGTATATTATCTCTTTCAGGCAGATCAGTTTCAATTGTATTGAAATGGATGAGAGGAACATCGGGAATCCACGATTCGTAATTGTATTCCACAGGATCATATCCGAGTCCGATAACAAGATCGGTTTTCTCAAAAATATCTTCGAGGTAATCGCTTAAAGCATGGAACAGAACACCTGTGTATGAAGGATGCCCTTCAGTCAGCAACCCTTTGGCCATAGGTGTGATAACAACCGGTATCTTATTTGAATCAAGAAAATCAAGAAGCTCATTTCTTATACCCAGACGTTTTGCAGTCAATCCCAGAGCCAGGAGAGGTCGTTGTGAATCAGCAAGGAGTGAAGTGATCTTATCCAGGTCGTTATGATATTCTTTTTTGCTGATATCAGGAATAACCGGAGCAGAATCTTCTGCTTCAGTTTCCGCCATACCGGATGGCAAACCTATATGAACCGGTCCGGGATATTCCTCCCTGCATATTCTGAGAGACCTGCCCAGGATATCGGATACATTGCTTTTATCTAACCTGAACGTGGCTTTGGTGATCGGTTCAAACAGCTTCTGATGATTGATATTCATCTGCGTTGTTCTTCCTGCCATTGCATCATTCAATTCACTTGTGAGAACAATGACTGGAGACCTGTCGAGCAGGGCTCCTCCGACACCGGTGGATATGTTCGTGGCTCCGGGACCAAAAGTCGCATGACATACTCCAGGGATGCCGGTTATACGGGCTGTGACATCCGCCATTATTCCGGCTGAAGCTTCATTGGCGGTAAGGATGAATTCAATGCCGGATTTTCTGAAAGCTTCCAGATATGGTATGGATGGACCGCCCGGAATACCGAAGACAAATCGTATGCCTTCCTTAAATAGTTGATCTGCAATGTAATCGGCTATTTTCATGATCTCCGCTTCAATAGACAAATCTATTAAATAAAATATTCAAACCTGCATACCTCCCTGTTGTGCAAAGACAATTTTTTTTCTGATATTTGCCGCCAAATAAAATCAGTTGAACAGGAAGGACAACACGATATTTCTGGCAGTAGTTGCCTGTATTTTATGGTCCACTGTCTATGCAGGTATAAAAATAGGTTTGCAGTACGATACTCCGCTTCATTTTGCGGGGATGAGGTTTATCTTATCCGGGCTGATGGTTCTTCCTTTCACCGTTAAACCGGCAGCATACTTGAGAATGATCATGGAGCACCGGAAGATCCTTATCTGGGTAATTCTCCTGCAGGTGCTTGTAAACTATATCCTTTTTTATCTTGGGATGGACCTTGTGCCGGGAGCCCTTGGAGCTGTAATCGTAGGATCCCAGCCCCTGGTTACTGCTCTGGTTGCATCTATAATGCATGAAGATGATCCTCTTACAAAAAAGAAGATGGTCACAATAATATTGGGAATTACGGGGGTGGTCCTTATCAGCGCCGGGCGTCAGGCGTTTAAACTGGGCGGAGCCATTGAGCTTCTTGGCGTTTTTATGATCCTAGGAGCCAATGTTGCAACTGCCACGAGCAATGTAATGGTTTCATTGAAAAGCAGGGGCATGAATCCCCTTGTTCTCAGTTCAGCTTCCTTCCTTATAGGGGGAGTGATGATATATTTGATTTCAATACCTGTTGAAGGGATGCCGGAATATAATATGCCTTCCCGGTACTGGCTGATTCTGGGCTGGCTGAGCTTCGTAAGTGCATTTGCATTTTCCCTGTGGTTCAAACTCCTTCAGAGACCTTATATAAAAGTTTCGGAGCTGAACCTCTGGAAATTCATTATTCCGGTTGCAGGAGCTATCCTCAGCTGGATACTTGTTCCTGGTGAAAAGCCTGAGTGGCTGACTATAACCGGGATGATAATTATAACTTTATCCCTTATAGGATTTTACAGAAATGGCAGTAAACCTCAGGTAACAAAATGAAAAAGAGACTTATTGCAATTCTTGTCTATTCATTTTTCTGGCTGGTGTTTTTCTTTTTTGCCAGGCTCTTCTTTATTTTCACGCATTTCAGGGAGGCTTTTCAGTTCAGCGCGGAAACTCTTTCAGCAACATTCCTGCATGGGATTAAACTGGATATTTCAGCAACAAGCTACATCCTTATACTTCCGATGCTTTTAATGATACCGGGAATATTTTTTACCGGGAAATGGTTCGCTCGTTTCATTAAATGGTATACTTATTTAATAATACTCATCTCTTCAGGCATCATTGTCGCTGACACCCTGCTCTATAAATACTGGGGATTCAGGATGGATTACACAGCCCTGCAATACCTGAATACACCAAAGGAGGTCGTGGCTTCTGTCACATTTATACAAATTTCCATGGTAGTTCTCGCAGTTGTCCTGGTCTCAGTTGCCTTTATACTATTATTTAATAAGGTCATCAGAAGATTTTTCGAAGGATTTGAACAAATCCGAAGATTCTGGCTGCCCTCTGTGTTGTTTCTCCTTTTGCTGTTCGGATCACTTATTATCCCGATAAGGGGAGGAATTGGTATTGCACCGATAAACGCAGGGACAGTCTATTTCAGCGATGATATGTTCATCAATCATACAGCTATAAACGTAACATGGAATGTCGGCAGCTCGGTATTCAACAAAAAGCCCGCGGCAAATCCATACACGTATGGCGATCTGAATTCTGCAAAGGAAATTGTGGATTCCCTGACAGTTAAAAGAGGCAATATTGTTAAGGTGCTAAACAATCCAGGACCAAATATCCTGTTCATAGTTCTTGAGAGTTTTGGAAGCGCTCTTATAGGTCCTCTTGGAGGAGACTCCCTGACCACGCCCTGTCTTAACAGGCTCGTCAGCGAAGGAATCCTGTTCACGAATTTCTTTGCTTCAGGTAACCGCACCGATAAAGCAATGCCTGCGATACTGAACGGATATCCTGCCC
>Ga0154664_169_pt1 | contig 19320 bp, 18 predicted proteins | sample Rifle2008BG13ft_FD_116093 | JGI IMG/M metagenome (GOLD analysis project Ga0154664, IMG submission 116093) | Bacteroidetes bacterium RBG_13_44_24 | reverse complement strand
CATCTGAGGTAAAATATACTGGACCTCATGTTTCCGGCTTCCTGCCAGCAGACCTATAACAGGCCTTTCATCGAGACCTAATGCTGTGTAAAGCTCTTCTCTGCCAGGTAATGAGGATATTCTCCTTTCAGTTTCATCAACGAGCGGATTACCGCGGTATTCAACACTGATCCCGTGCTGTCCGTAAAATGCCACTTCAAAGGGGAAGATGATGTACATGCGGTCGACATACTTTTTAATCTTGTCAACCCTGCCTTCGTGCCATGCCCACAATTTTGGAGATATATAATAGAAAACCCTGAACCCTGCTCCTTTGGCAAATTCAGCTATCCGCAAGTTAAAGCCAGGGTAATCTATAAGTATTATCACATCAGGCTTTAAGTCTGTGATATGCTGTTTGCAGAGAGCAAGGTTTCCTGAAATCGTCTTCAGGTTTTTCAGGATAACCATAAATCCCATGAATGCTGTTTTCCTGTAATGAAAAAGGAGTTTAGCTCCTGCTGCCTCCATAAGGTCACCTCCCCAGCAGAAGATCTCAGCATTCCTGTCAGCAGTAATCAGCTCTTTTACCAGGTTTGATCCGTGAAGGTCGCCTGACTGTTCTCCGGCAATTATAAAATACCTCATGGCCAGAACTTTACAGCAAAGACCAGCACAGCCCAGGCAATTGTCATTGCCAGAACACCTCGCGTAGCTTTAAGCATATCCAAGTGATTGAAAAGCAAGAATACAAGTACATTGGGAAATACACAGAAAGATATAATTCGTGTAAAAATATCGGGTTGTGCAATCCTGTTCAGCCATGATGAAAGACCTGGATCTCCTTTGGCAAACAGAAAAGAGAGGAGTAAAACAATGACAGGAATCAGGAATCCCGAAATTATTCCTGTAATAATATTGTCGAATTTTTCAGCATGGATCATTTCAGAATTTCTCCTTAAGTTTATCAAGGTACCAGTGAGCTGTCATATCAACCGATACCGGCACCACCGATACATAATTATTTGCAAGCGCCCATTCGTCAGTGTCCTCAGCTTCCGGTTCATGATTATTGAAAAAGCCTGTAAGCCAGTAGTACGTTTTGCCCATCGGATCTTTTCTTTTCTCGAATTCTTCCTTCCAGTTCCCTTTCGATTGCCTGCAAATCCTTATCCCCCTGATATCTTTTTTATCGGCTGCCGGTATATTGACATTGAGACATACTCCCTCAGGAAGCGGTTCAACTGCAATTTTATCCATTACATACCGTATGTATGTCTTGCAGGCAGAAAAATCAGCTGCAGGGGAAAAATTATTCAGCGAAAATCCTACTGAGGTTATACCGTACAGGCATCCTTCAATAGCGGCTGCCATTGTACCGGAGTAAAGTACGCTTACTGAAGCGTTGGCACCGTGATTAATTCCCGAAACCACCCAATCAGGGAATCTTTCAAGCAACTGATTGACAGCCAGCTTAATGCTATCTGTCGGAGTTCCGTTGCATGCATAAATCCTGTGTTTCTCATTTTCTTCGAGAAGCTTCACCCGCAGGGGTGTCTTGACAGTGAGGGCTTGTGACATTCCCGACTGGCTTTCCATTGTAGAAATCATGACAACCTTTCCAAACTCCTCCATAACCTCATTCAGAGTCCTTAACCCGGCTGCGTAAAGACCGTCATCGTTAGTCAGCAGGATCAGCCGGTCACCTTTTTCAATTACCATAAAATGTTGAATTTGATATGCAAATATAGGTAAATTCAAATGTCATGGAACCGCTCTGCGGTTTATAAAACATATGCGGTTTTTATGTACCTCGGAGACGTTCCATCATTTTTAGAATCAGAATCGTTTTGCTAATTTGAACCCCGGAGGGGTTTCATTATTAAACCAATTTCTTACTTTTGCCTACTGTTATCACATTTCGAAAGATGAAGATCTCATACAACTGGATTAAAGATTACCTGGACATAGATATTGATCCCCACAAGCTGTCAGTGATCCTTACAGGATTAGGGCTTGAAGTGGAGGCAATGGAGGAATGGGAATCCATAAAGGGCGGACTGAAAGGTATTGTAATAGGGGAAGTACTGACTTGTAAAAAACACCCCGATGCCGATAAGCTTACAGTAACAACGGTTAACATAGGCGCTGCAGAACCTCTGCATATAGTTTGCGGTGCCCCCAATGTTGCAGCCGGACAGAAAGTGCCTGTAGCTAAATCCGGCACAATGGTTTTTAAAGGAGATGAAAGCATTGAGATAAAGAAATCAAAAATAAGAGGTGAACTTTCCGAAGGTATGATCTGTGCCGAAGATGAGATGGGACTCGGATCACTCCACGAGGGCATTATGGTCCTTGACAAAGATGCTATTCCAGGAACTCCCGCAGCTGAGTATTTCAAAATAGTTAAGGATGTTGTTTATGAGATAGGGCTGACACCCAACCGCATAGACAGCGGTTCACACTACGGTGTTGCAAGAGACCTGGCAGCCTATTTCAACATCAATGAAGGAAAGAGCCTGAAGGCTGATCTTCCATCGGTTGCTGCATTCAGGCCTGATAATAATGACAATCCTTATGATGTTATTGTGGAAAACACAACAGACTGCCCAAGGTATACGGGTGTGACAATCAGCGGAGTGAAAACAGGAGAATCGCCTGAGTGGCTGAAGAATAAGCTTAAGGTTATTGGTCTTAATCCTGTCAATAATGTTGTCGATATCACCAATTTCGTTCAGCATGAGATCGGTCAGCCTCTCCATGCCTTTGACGCTGATAAAATTGAAGGAAAGAAAGTTATCATTAAAAATCTGCCCGATAAATCAAAATTCATTACACTCGATGAGGTCGAAAGAAGCCTTTCGTCAAAAGACCTGATGATATGCAACGCTAAGGAAGGAATGTGTATTGCCGGAGTATTCGGAGGTATAAAATCAGGAGTGACTGAATCGACAAAGAATATCTTTCTTGAAAGCGCTTATTTCAATCCTGTTTCGATACGTAAAACTGCCAGAAGGCACGGACTTAATACTGATGCATCTTTCAGGTTTGAAAGAGGAGCTGATCCTGAAATTACGCCATGGGCGCTTAAACGGGCCAGCATGCTGATCAGGGAAATTACCGGAGGCAAAATATCATCTGAAATCAAGGATGTTTATCCCGGAAAGACCAGCAGGATAAAAATTGAAGTGAGCTTTAAGAATATAGACAGGCTGGTGGGTAAAAAGATTGATCATCAGGTCATTAAAAAGATTCTTGCACTTCTTGATATAACCATAATCGAGGAGAAAGGAGATGTAATGACTCTTGAGATACCGCATTACCGGGTTGATGTTCACCGGGAAGCCGATGTGGTTGAGGAGGTCCTGCGGATCTATGGTTATAATAATGTTGAGATCAGCGGGCATGTGAATTCAACTATTACATACAAGGAAAAACCAGACAGGGAAAAAGTAGTCAATACTATCTCTGATATGCTTACTGCCAATGGTTTTGCAGAAATTATGTGCAACTCACTAAATCCTGCAGCTTTCTATGAAACCGAAGATTTCAGCAGGGAAGAGCTGGTTATGCTTGCCAATCCTCTGAGTTCCGATCTCAATGCCATGAGGCAGTCACTTCTTTTCGGGGGACTTAGCTCAGTAAGCAGGAATATTAACCGCCAGAATCCCGACATAAGGTTCTACGAATTCGGATATTGCTATTTTCTGAGAAAGTCGGACCAGTCATTCCCGGGTGTTGATAATTTTACCGAAACAAGATCTCTTGATCTTTTCATATCAGGAAATACCGGTCCACAGCGCTGGAACTACAAAACAAATCCAACAGGCTTTTATAATATCAAAGCTTCAGTTGAGATGATCCTGTCACGACTGGGTATTGAACCGGATAAACTCTCTTCAGGAGAAAGTGACAAAAAATATTTCTCTGAATCATTTACCTGGTCAGGCAACAGGAAGATGGTTGCCGAAACAGGCAGAATATCAAGAAAATACCTTGATATTTTTGACATCAGTCAGGATGTCTATTATGCTCACATCGATTGGGATCATGTAATGAAGCTTATAAAGGATCATTCAGTCTCTTATGCGGAATTGCCGAAATATCCATGGGTACGCCGTGATCTTGCCCTGCTGCTTGACAAGAGTATCAAGTTCGGACAGATAAGGGATATTGCTATGAGGACAGAAAGACATATTCTGCAGGCGATAGATCTTTTTGATGTATATGAAAGCGAAGCACTTGGTCAGAACAAGAAATCCTATGCTGTCAGCTTCATTCTTAGGGATGATCAGAGAACCCTGACAGACAAGGCAATAGATAAAACCATGAGCAGTCTGGCTTCCGCATTTGAGAAAGAAGCTGGTGCAATAATAAGGCGATGAAGAAAGAAAGGTTTGAACTGGTAAAGGGTGATATAACAAATCTGCAGGTTGATGCAATAGTAAACGCTGCCAACAATTCATTGCTCGGAGGTGGCGGAGTGGATGGAGCCATTCACAGAGCTGCCGGTCCGGATCTCTATAAAGAATGTGAAGAGCTTAACGGATGCGAAACAGGAAAAGCAAAAATAACCAGTGGATATAATCTTAAGGCAAAGCATGTGATCCATACGGTTGGTCCGGTTTGGTATGGTGGATATCGTAATGAACATGAGTCACTTGCATCATGTTATCAGACAAGTCTCGATCTTGCGAAAAAAAACAAGATCAGGACAATCGCGTTCCCCGGCATTTCCACGGGAGTGTACGGATTCCCCAAAGACCTGGCAGCGCTGATTGCAGTGAACGAATCGAAGAGATTCCTGAAAAAAAGCACCTTCCCTGAAAAAGTGATCTTCGTAGCTTACGACGATGAAAGCTACGAAACATACCGAAAGCTGCTTGATCAATGAGATCTATCCTGGCTTCAGTAAAGAAATACATTTCCCTGGTTAAGTTCAGCCATACTGTATTTGCGATGCCGTTCGCGCTTATCGGATTTTCACTTGCCGTAGCGACCGATGAGCATCAGTTCAGCCTGCGGCTTCTCCTGCTGATAATCCTCTGTATGATATTTGCGCGTAATGCTGCAATGGGATTTAACAGAATTGCGGATTACAAATACGATGCCCTTAATCCGAGGACTAAATCCAGGGAGATCCCTTCAGGAATTGTCAGCATTAAGTCGGCAACAGTATTTGTCATTATCAATTCAATACTTTTTATCACAACGACCGCCTTCATAAACAAGCTGACCCTGTTCCTTTCGCCGGCAGCCCTTCTGGTAATACTTGGTTACAGTCTGACAAAACGGATTACATCATTGTGTCATTTCATACTCGGACTCGGTTTAAGCCTTGCCCCTGTCGGTGCATATATTTCTGTAACAGGATCCTTTGCTCCTCTTCCCGTAGTATACTCTGCCATCGTCCTTACCTGGGTGAGCGGATTTGATATAATATATGCCCTGCAGGATGATGAATTTGACAGGGAGAACCGCCTCCATTCGCTGCCCTCGGCTACCGGGAGGAAAAGAGCGCTGATCATTTCTGTGTCAGTACATTGCCTGACTTTCATCCTTGTCATGATCGCAGGATTCACCGGGAAAACAGGTCTTTTCTTCTGGATAGGAGCATCAATCTTTACCTTATTATTAATATATCAACATTTTCTCGTCAAACATGACGACCTGAGCAAAGTAACCCTTGCTTTCGGAACAACTAACGGAGTTGCAAGCATATTCTTCGCCGTTTTTGTGATAACAGACCTGTACCTCCGTTATCACTGAACAGTAAATAATAGTCACAAACTCGCTTCCCAAATGTTTTTTTTTGTTACTTGGCGATGATAAATAACCCCGTATGGGAAATATAGTCGTAAAAGAGGTAGTTACCCGCAAAGAACTCCGTAAATTCATTTATCTGCCTGAAAAAGTGCATGAAGGTGAGCCAAACTGGTTGCCGCCTATATATATGGATGAACATCTATTATTCAACAAAAAGAAGAATAAATCCTATAAATATGCCGATGCGATACTTCTTCTTGCATGGAAGGATGAAAAGCCTGCCGGAAGGATCATGGGTATCATAAACCGGAGGTACAATTCCATCAACAATGAACAGCACGGCCGGTTCTGCTTTATGGAATGCTATAATGATCCTGATGTATTCCATTTACTTATTGAGTATGTTGAGAAATGGGCAAAGCAGAACGGAATGGTCAAGCTTGTAGGACCTCTGGGGTTCTCTGACAAGGATCCCCAGGGATTTCAGACAGAGGGATTTGAGTATCCCCTGTTCATGACAGCTGCCAACAACTCTTCCTATATGCCGAAGCTTATTGAAGCTGAGGGATATGAAAAAAAGATTGACCTGGTGAATTACCTTGCTGATATGCCGAAGGAACTGCCGGAGATTTATACGAAAGTCATTTCAAGAGTTGAAAGAACTGAAGGGTACAGGATTGTAGAATTCAATTCGAAGAAAGAGCTAAAACCTTATATCCTTCCTGTGCTTGAGCTCATGAATGAAACATTTAATGAGATCTATGGTTTCGTTCCTCTTAATGATAATGAAAAACTTGAGTTTGCAAACAGATACCTTTCCATCCTCGATCCAAAATTCATCAAAGTAGCTGTAAAGGAAGATAACATTATAGGATTTGCCATAGGTATGCCTGATGTGAGCCCTGGAATACTGGCTTGCAATGGAAGGTTGCTTCCATTCGGGATATTCAAGGTTCTCAAGGAATCAAAAAGATCAAAGAAACTTCTAATGATGCTGGGTGGTGTGAAAAAGCCTTACCGCGGTAAAGGGATTGATGTGCTGATGGGTGTTAAGATACTTCAGTCGGGTATAAAGCACCATATGGAAGTAGTTGACAGCCACCTGGTACTGGAAGATAATACCCGGATGCGCGGTGAATATGAGCGCGTCGGCGGAAAGGTCGTGAAGAAATACCGCATTTACCAGAAAACACTCTAGTTATTACGGTTATAGGGCGTCAGAATCTGAATATAAAGGAGAATCCGAGCAACTCCTTGAACTGTATCCTGGCAGTTGTTTTCTGTTTGCCGTCAGGTCCGAGAACAGGTTGTTTTTCCTTGTCAAAAACCGGGGTTTTGGTATCATCATCAAAGATCAGGTGTGTATTGAACCTGACATCCGTGAACCAGTTCAATGCTGCCGTAACTATCATCTCCCAGTCCAGATCAATGTTTTGCGGATTGTTAATATAATTGGTAAAGAGCTGAAGCCTGTTGGTTATGGTTACTGAGCTTACAGGCTTGAATTCATTGGTGATCATAAAGCTCATCCCCGGTTCATTCTTTGAACGCTTATCTGCAGCAACGCCATACTTGGTCTGGTCAATATGAAGAGTGTCAGGTACAAAAGTTCCTTTATAGGATAGAGGGGAAAAGTTGATTGATGTGTTCTTATTCGGCTTATAATCAAGGCCGAAGCCTGCAGTGATGATAGCCGGATTGAAAAACTTTGATACAAGTGTTGTATCGGTTTTCATATAACTAAATCCGTTTGCTGCCTGGGTTTTGAATAGAAGGATGCCGCTGAAATCGAATTTTCCAAATGCCTTGTGATTAAGCTATGAGTTTGTTTCGAGAAGGTCAAGGTTCTTTCTGATGCCGTTATCGCCGCTCTTGATAAGCCCGAATTTGATCCTTCCAAAATTGTTCGAGGAGAGCTTGAGTTCCTTATTTGTATAGTCAGCATAGCCGGTAATATCAGTAGAGATTGAAATACTGCTTTCTCCTCCCTTAACCCAGTTTGAGACAGCACCCTGGTTAAGCGCAAATGATGCTTCAGACCTGAACTTCCAGAACTGTGACCTCACAGGAATTGTTTTGACATCAAGAAGAGTTGATTTATCGACTTCCCGTATCTCAATCCTGGCATCAGAATAATTTCCCTGTTTGACCGGACGCCTGAAATTGACTCCCTGTTCCAGGTATAATCCAAGCGTATTTCTTGAAGGGGCCCCTATCCAGACTGTAATTGAGTCCCCCATCTCATTCCTTAGCCAGTAGCGCTTCATCATTTCCGACCGGGAATTAAGCCAGATATGTGTCACCGTTTCTCCCAGACCTGTGATGTTTATTATGCTTGAATCGCGTGCTTCCACAAGATCGATGAGAGTTTTTACTGCCGCTTTTATGGAATCGCCCTGGTAAGGATAGTTATAGTATGCAAAGGGGAATGCAGGTCTTTCAGAATATACTTCACGAAGCGTATCTATTACTACAAGGATTGAAGTGTCTCTGGATTCTGTGACTATAACAGGCTGAGTTATTTGAATTATTGTTGTATCACCTGGAACAGGTGCGTGAACAGCAGGGATCTTCAACCTGAGAGGTTCCCATATATAGAATTTATCCCATGGTATATTAATGGAATCGAATGGGTATTTTTTGAGGAAAAATTCCGATGAATCAAATGGAGGATACGAAGCTTTATATATCAGTTGCCCGATAGCGAACCGCAACGGATCATGCGAATCCTTCCAGTACCGGGACTGGTATTTCTGCTGAAGGAATCCAAATGCCTGTTCAGCATTGAGCTTAATCACCGGCACCTCCTGCTGTTCATTCAGAATTACCCCGCTCCTTCTGAGAGAATCCAGAATGACTGATAACCGGTCACTGCTGCCTTTAATGTCCTGGGAAGTACCTGGCAGAGTGATAATTAAGAGTAAGATCAAAAAACAGTACCTGTGCAATATTCTTTTCATGACTGGCAGTTTTTCAGCATTAAATTCACTGATGAATATATAGTAAAATACTTTATTTTTACACAATTATTGCCTGCAAAACTATATTATCATGGAATTACCGGTATTTGAACCATTCAAGATAAAAATGGTTGAAACGATATACAAAAGCACACGGGAGCAACGGGAGCAGTGGATAAAAGAGGCATCATTCAACCTGTTCAATCTCAGATCGGAGCAGGTTGTCATTGACCTTCTGACAGATTCAGGTACAGGAGCAATGAGCGATAAGCAATGGTCGGCCATGATGACGGGAGATGAAAGCTATGCCGGCGCGTCATCATACTACAACCTTAAAAATGCTGTTTCTGAAATAACGGGATTCAGCTATTTTCTTCCGGCTCATCAGGGAAGAGCCGCTGAAAACGTGCTCTTTTCAACCCTGGTGAAGGAGGGCGATCTTGTTCCCGGGAACTCGCACTTTGATACTACAAAAGGGCATATCGAATTCAGAAAAGCCAAACCTGTTGATTGCACGGCTGACATTGCCAGGGACTTGTCTGCATGGCATCCTTTCAAGGGAAATGTTGATCTGAATAAGCTTGAGGATGTACTTAAGAATAATCCGCATGAAAAAATCCCATGTATCATTGTGACAGTAACCAATAATACCTGCGGAGGGCAGCCTGTAAGCCTGGAAAACATAAAGGGAGTCAGTCAGCTTGCCCGCAGGTACGGTATCAGATTATTTCTCGATTCCGCAAGGTTTGCCGAAAACGCATGGTTTATAAAAACAAGGGAAGATGGTTACACGGATAAAAGCATAAGAGAGATCGCTCTCGAGATGTTCTCATATGCCGATGGTATGACAATGAGCTCAAAAAAAGATGCAATCGTTAATATGGGTGGCTTCACCGCCTGCAGGGACGAAGAACTTTTCAGGAAAGCATCTGCATACAATATTATATATGAAGGATTTATAACATACGGAGGCATGTCGGGCCGCGACATGAATGCGCTTGCGCAGGGTTTATTTGAAGGGACTGAAGAGGAGTATCTTGCTTCAAGGATCGGGCAGGTGGCTTACCTTGGCAGCAGGATAAAGGAATATGGCATCCCTGTTCTTGAACCATTCGGAGGCCACGCGGTTTTTATTGATGCAAAGAGATTCCTGCATAACATTCCTGATGAGCATTTTCCGGGGCAGGTACTTGCAGTGGAGCTTTATATTGAAGGAGGAATACGAAGTGCAGAGATAGGAGCCCTCATGGCAGACAGGGATCCTGTTACCAGAGAGAACAGGTTCAGCGGCGTTGAGCTGGTAAGGCTGGCTGTTCCCCGAAGGGTATATACTGACAACCATATGGAGTATGTTGCGGCGGTTGTGAGAGATGTTTTCGAAAGAAGATCCTCCGTAACCAAAGGATTAAGAATCAGGAAAGAGGCTCCCATACTCAGGCATTTCACCGTTGAACTTGAAAGGTGCTGAGACGGTTGTTAAATACAGCGGGAATGTGTAACTTTCAGCTTTATAGTCAACCTGAAAGAATATGATAAAGTCCATGACCGGCTATGGCAAGTCCCTGGCTGAAATACCCGGTAAAAAGATAACTATCGAAATAAAATCCCTGAACTCCAAATCACTCGATCTGAATCTGAGACTGCCCTGGCTTTACAAGGAGAAAGAAGCTGATATCAGGAATTTGCTAAGCCAGAAACTCGACAGGGGCAAGATAGATCTTTCAGTCAATTTTGATATTCTTGATTCCGAGATCATCCCCGTAATTAATAAAGCCGTCGTTAAAGACTATTTCGTTCAGCTTAAGGATATTGCCGGTGAACTGAATATCAAAACTGACGATCAGCTGCTTTCCGTAATTATGAGACTTCCCGACGCTCTTAAAACGGAAAAGCCTGAACTGAATGAAGATGAATGGATTAAAGTAAGGGAGAAGATCCTTGAATCAGCCGGTCAGCTTGACCTTTACCGTATTGAAGAGGGAAAATCACTGGAGGCAGACCTTAAAAGATGCATTGATAAAATCGAGAAATTACTTGAAGAAGCAGAGACTTTCGAAGGTGAAAGGATCACAAGAATCAGGGAACGGCTTAAAAACAGCCTGATGGAAAATGCAGGCACCGAAAACATCGACATGAACAGGTTTGAACAGGAACTCATTTTCTACCTCGAAAAGATGGATATCAATGAAGAGAAGGTAAGGCTGAAAAAACACTGTGAGTATTTTCTTGAAAAGACCGCCTCAGAACCACCGAACGGAAAGGTGCTGAGCTTCATTGCCCAGGAAATAGGACGTGAAATAAACACCATCGGCTCCAAAGCCAACGATGCATCAATTCAGAAGCTGGTGGTCATGATGAAGGATGAGCTTGAAAAGATCAAGGAACAGACTCTGAATGTTCTATGAAAATGAAAGGTAAACTGGTTATAATTTCCGCACCGTCCGGTGCCGGGAAGTCGACAATAATAAGGCATCTTCTTGAAAGCGGGCTGAACCTTGAATTTTCCGTATCAGCAACAACCAGACTGCCAAGGGGAAAGGAAAAGAACGGCAGGGAGTACTATTTTTTCTCTTTAGAGGAGTTCAGAAAAGGAATTGACGATGAGTGCTTTATTGAATGGGAAGAAGTCTATAAGGATCAGTTTTATGGTACGATGAAAAGCGAGATCAAAAGGATATGGGATAACGGCAACCATGTCCTTTTTGATGTGGATGTGAAGGGAGGCATTAACCTTAAGAACATTTTCAAACATGACGCTATTTCGATTTTCATCATGCCTCCTTCAATAAAGGAGCTTGAAAAAAGACTCCGAAACAGAGGGACAGACGATTCCCAAAAAATAAAAATGAGAGTGGCAAAAGCTGAACAGGAAATGAGACTGGCCGACCAGTTTGATAATATTATCATTAATGATAGCCTCGAACAGGCTGAAAATGAAGTTTATGAATTGGTAAATGGTTTTCTGAATATCTGACCATATATGTTAAAAGTCGGCTTATACTTCGGTTCCTTCAATCCCATTCATATCGGGCATATTGCAATCGCCGGATATATGCTTGAGTTCACGACACTCGAGGAGGTATGGTTTGTTGTCAGCCCTCATAATCCCCTGAAAAAGAAAGAGACTCTGCTCGACAATTACCAGCGCCTTCATATGGCAAACCTGGCTATCGGGAATAATGACAGGATCAGAGCCTCAGATATAGAATTCAAGCTTCCTGTACCCTCTTATACTATTGATACGATTGCATACCTTGAAGAGAAATACCCGGAATACAGGTTTTCCCTCGTGATGGGTGAAGATAACCTTTATACGCTGCACAAATGGAAAAATGCCGGTGAGCTGGTAAAAAAATGTCAGATCATTGTCTATCCGAGACCTGATGCAGTAAAGCCTTCAAATCCATTGCTCCATCAGCTTCTTTCTGAAGCAGACATCACTGTCGTGAAGGCGCCTCTGATGGATATTTCAGGCACCTTCATCCGCAACGGTATCAAAAAAAACAAGAACATGTCCTATTACCTGCCTGCTCCTGTGTGGAAATATATTGAGGAGATGCATTTCTACAAAAAATAATTGTCTTTAAGTCTGTCGTCCCGTTTACACGGGACTCCGTCTTTGTGTCTGTCGCTCCGCTCCGTCTTCTTTAAGACGGCGACCAGAGGGAGTCCAGACGTTCCGCAGAATCGGAATAGACAGCTCCGCGCCAGCGGGCAAGACTATCAGACTTTTTTTATGATTTCCAGTCCCCGTTTCAGTGCCTGTTCATTTATCGGGATAAGGTTATGATATCGTTCCGGAAGCGATTTCTTCAGTCCCTTAATTACATTCTCCATTTCTATTATGGGTTTGACCTTGAGAAATCCTCCAAGCACAATCATGTTAAAGATCCTGGGATTACCCATCTTTCCGGCTTCTTCTGCAGCATCGACCCGATACACTGTAATATCCTTCCTCTCCGGATGCCTGGTAATTCCGTTGCTGTCATAAATAAGTATGCCTCCCGGTTTGACACTGCTTTCGAATTTGTCAAGAGACTGCTGGTTGAGGATTATTGCAGTATCGAAATGCCTGACTATAGGAGAGCTTATTCTGTCACTGCTGAGGATCACGATGACGTTCGCTGTTCCGCCGCGCATTTCCGGTCCGTACGACGGCATCCAGCTTACCTCCATGTCCTGCATGATACCGGAATATGCCATTATTTTACCCATCGACAGGACGCCCTGTCCCCCGAATCCGGCTATTATTATTTCTTCATTCATAATTTCAGAGTTTCAATGTTATACTATGCAGGCTGTTCTTCGGGAGTCTTCAGATCACCAAGAGGATAGTACTTAAGCATATTCTCCTCAAGCCATTTATTTGACTGTGTCGGTGTCATTTTCCAGTTTGAGGGGCAGTTTGATACGATTTCGACGAAACAGGTTCCCTTGTTCAGCTTCTGGTACTGAACCGCCTTTTTCATGGCTTTTTTCGTTTTCCGCACATTTGCAGGAGTATGGACACTCTGCCTGGTGACATAATAAGTTCCCGGGAGTGTTGCAACTATATCGGTCATTTTCAGCGGATTACCCATTGTTGCTATATCTCTACCATACGGTGATGTTGATGATTTCATTCCCGGAAGTGTTGTCGGAGCCATCTGTCCGCCTGTCATCCCGTAGATCCCGTTGTTTATGAAAATTATCAGTATGTTTTCTCCCCTGTTGCACGAATGGATGGTCTCGGCGGTACCTATTGCAGCAAGGTCTCCGTCACCCTGGTACGTAAAAACGAACTTTTCCGGAAGCAGTCTCTTGATCCCTGTTGCAACAGCCGGAGCCCTGCCATGGGCAGCCTCCTGCCAGTCAATATCCAGGAAATTGTAAAGAAGAACTGAACATCCTACAGGGCATACCCCTATTGTTTCAGACTGAAGTCCCTCCTCCTCTATTATTTCAGCCAGAATGCGATGAGCTGTGCCATGACCGCAACCAGGACAATATGAAAGCACATTGTCGGTCATGATCTTCGTCTTTTTATAAACCAGGTTTTCCGGTTTTATGATTTCTTTAATTCCTGTAGCTTCAGCCATATCTTAACCTCCTGTGATTTTTGATTTCAGATTTTCCACAACCTCATCGGGCGCGGTGACAATACCTCCCATCCTTCCATAATGATAAACAGGCACTTTCCCATTAACCGCAAGCTGCACATCTTCGACCATCTGTCCTGCACTCATTTCAACTGACAGCATAAGCTTTACCCTGTCAGCCAGTTCATTCAGTCGTTTTGAAGGGAACGGGAAAAGCGTTATTGGCCTGAGCAGACCAACCTTAATACCCTGGGCGCGCGCCAGCTGAACTGATTTCTGGCATACACGAGCGCTGGTGCCGTATGCAACCAGGATATATTCAGCATCATCACACTGGAACTCCTCGTATCGCACCTCCTTTTCCCTTATCTCATTGTATTTGGCGACAAGCTTCTGGTTGAATACTTCCTGGGCATTGGGATCAAGGTCGAGCGAGGTAATAATATTGCGTTCCCTGGTTGGAGGTTTTCCTACTGTTGCCCATTCGGGAACAATTTTCGATCTCTCCTTCTGAGGGCTCAGCCATACTTTTTCCATCATCTGTCCGATAGCGCCGTCAGAAAGGATCATGGCCGGATTCCGGTATTTGAATGCCAGGTCAAAGGCAACCTCCACAAAGTCGGCCATTTCCTGTACAGAGGCTGGTGCAAGGACGATAAGGTGATAATCCCCGTGACCTCCTCCTTTTGTCGCCTGGAAATAATCAGATTGTGCCGGTTGAATTGTACCAAGTCCGGGGCCGCCTCTGACAACATTGACAATAAGGCAGGGCAGCTCAGCACCGGCTATATAGGTAATACCTTCCTGTTTCAGGCTTATTCCCGGCGAGGATGATGATGTCATAACTCTTTTCCCGCATGCTGCTCCGCCATAAACCATGTTTATTGCAGCAATTTCACTTTCGGCCTGAAGGACAACCATCCCTGTCGTTTTCATCGGATCAGCCGTCATGAGATACTCCAGTATTTCGCTCTGGGGAGTGATAGGATAACCGAAATAACCGTCAGTTCCTGCACGGATTGCAGCTTCTGCGATCGCTTCATTGCCTTTCATCAGTCTCAATTCCTTTTCCATCACCATGCTATATTTTTGTTTTATAAACAGTTATCACGCCATCGGGACAAACCATGGCACAATTTGCACAACCAATGCACAGATCAGGATTTGCCGGATATGCGTAGAAATATCCTTTATGGTTAACCTCTTTTGCCATGGCAATTGTCCCGGTAGGGCACGATACCATGCATACCTCGCATCCCTTGCATCTGTCAATGTTGACAACTATACTTCCTCTGATCTTTGCCATATCTGATGTTTTTCGTTTTAATCTGACGGATGGTCTTTTGAAAATTCCTTCAAACGCATTTCCATGTCGCCGAACTGCTTCCTGGGTATCATTGAAACGCAGGCCCTCAGGCCTTCTTTCCTGTCACTGCCGGTGATATCAAGTGATATTGCGCTTATACCATAATGAAGCAGATTCCCAAGCAATTCCCGGCCTGTCATACCCGGATAGGAAATGGTAAAGTAGAATCCGTCCGCGAGAGGCTCATCAAGATCCCTGTCATAAACTATCCTGAATCCGTTTGAAGTAAACATTTTTTTCATTAAAGCAGCTTTCTCCCCATATTCAATAACATCATCCCGGTACCTGTATTTTCCGTCGTTCACCGCTTTCAGCAGTGCTGCCAGTCCGAATTGTGCGGAGTGAGATACTCCTGCTGACAAACCGTACAATGCACCAAAGATAAGTGAATATCCGAACTTATCGGATGTATAATATCTCAGAAGATCAGGGTAGGAACGTTTGAAAAGATGGTCAGAAATAGCCATCATCCCAACACGCTGACCTGCATAGCTGAATATCTTGGAGCTTGATATCAGGAGGATATAATCTTCAGTATAGTGACCAACTGTCGGTTGAAACGGAAGTTTGCCGGGAACTGAATAATCTTTCCTGAAATCCATTCCGAAATATGCAAGGTCCTCAATGGCAATGACATCGTATCTACTGCACAGCTCACCGATTATTGCCAGTTCTTCCTCTGTGAGACAGATCCATGCCGGATTATTCGGATTTGAATAGAGCAGTGAGGAGATCTTTCCGGTCTTCATGAATGATTCCAGCTTCGCCTTTAACTTCTTCCCCCTGTAATTGTATACATCAAATGTATGATAATCATGTCCGAGCATTTTAACCTGTTGTTTCTGGACCGGGAAACCCGGGTCGATAAAGAGGGTTCCCTCCTTGGTCCTGTCATTACGGTTTGCCACCAGGAAGCTTGCCATACCGCCCATCATTGATCCGACTGTGGGGATGCATCCTTCAGGACTGACATCAATATTCAGGAAGAGTTTGATGAACCTTGAGGTTTCTTTCTTTAATGATGGTATTCCTGATATATCAGGATAGAGTGAAGCCACCCCGCTTTTGAGGGCAGCTATCTCTGCATCAACTCCGATTGAGGGCGCAGGCAGTCCCGGCACACCCATCTCCATTCTTATGAATCTAATACCGGTAGCCTTTTCTATCAGGTTCACCAGGAATGATATTTCACGTATTGAAGCGGATCCCGGAGCCGGGAGACCGTTTTTGTCAATCAGATCATTTATTAATTCAGCTGAAATTGGTATGTTATCCATTAATCACTTTAAATAGAAATTGTATTGCTACAATTTAAGTGTATAACTTACACTTAATCATTCTGTCTGTTTTTCAATTCTTATTCTTGCATCCACAACAGTTATTGCCTCGGGGCTCCCTATCAGCGGATTCAGATCCATTTCCTTGATCTCAGTAGCGAACCTGAGCAAGCTTGACAACCTGACGATAATCTCTGCGAACTTCTGTTCATTTATTCCCGGTTTACCCCGTGTACCCCTGATAATCCTGTAGCTTTTAAGGCTTCGTATCATAGAATTGGCTTCACTGAAAGTAAGCGGCGCAAGTCCTGATGATACATCGCCAAGCACCTCCACGAATATGCCGCCGAGCCCGCAGAGTATTATATGTCCGAACCTGGGTTCATATTTTGCTCCGATAAACAATTCTGTTCCGGTGATCATCTGCTGCATCAGAACTGCCTTCACGCCTTTTATCTTCATCATCCTGTTGAATTCAGCCATAAGGTGTGTAAGTGACTTAATGTTAAGTGTCACCCCTCCGACGTCAGACTTATGGACAGGTCCCACGACCTTAAGAGCAAGCGGATAGCCTGTCTTCTCTGCCTTTGATGCAAGGTCCCTCCTGCTGCTTATCACTTCTTCACTGACAATCGGGATGCGTGCAGCACCAAGAAGCTGCTGAATAATATCAGGTCCAAGGTAACCGTTTGGCGCGCTGTCAATTATCCTGCGGATCAGCGGCACATCAATGTCCTTAAGAAAGATCTTTTCTTCTGCGGGATATGGTGTATTCGATATCCTTGTCAATGCACGCCCGAGAACCACTTCATCAGGAAAATTGACATGTCCTTTGTCAAGGAAATAGGCAAGTTCAGTCTGAGAGCTTGCCACAGAAGGCAGGATCGGGAACAGAGGTTTTACACACTCCTGGATCTTGCGGTGCATAAGCTCATATATCCCGGTCATGTCATTAAGTCCGTTGCTTCCGAAGATCACGGTCATGCCGTCAATATTCAGCATCTGCTTATCGACATATTCTATCACCTTATCAAGCTGTTCATTTGTTGCTGTGGCAATAAGATCGATAGGATTGTCCGCCGATGCGCCCGGATTCATCATTGCCAGCAGTCTGTCATGATGTTCTCCTGATATTCTCGGTATATTCATGCCCCCTGCTGCAAGTGCATCGGTCAGCATGACTGCAGGTCCGCCTGCATGTGTTATTATGGCTATATTCCTGCCTTTCAAATGCTTATGGAAGAATACCGATGCCACTGTTGTAAGCTCTTCACGCCCGGAGCATCTCACTATTCCGGCTTTGCGGAAAAGAGCTTCTACTGCCGAATCGGAAGATGCAATCGCTCCGGTATGCGATGATGCCGCCCTGATGCCAGCCTCAGTAGTGCCTGCCTTGATGGCTGCGATCCTGCATCCTTTCCTGATGAGTGAAGATGCATGGTGGAGAAGCTTGTCAGGATTCTGAATGGTCTCAACATATATCAGCTTAACCAGAGAGCTTACTTCGGGATCAAAGGTGTTATCCCAGTATTCAAGGACCTCCTCCACTCCTGTCTGTGCACTGTTTCCGACAGAATATACGCTTGCGAAGTTGACTCCCTTTGGTATTGCTGATTCAAAAATAAAGACGGCTGTGGCTCCTGAACCGGAGACAAAATCGCATCCTCTGCTGTTCAGTCTTGGAACAGGTGTTGTGAAGATCCCGCTGTATGCCTGTGTTATGACTCCTATACAATTCGGACCAATCAGACAGCCTCCTGAGTCATCAACCATGCGGGCAATTTCCTTTTCAAGCTTTCTGCCTTCCTCGCCTGCTTCGCTGAATCCGGCTGAAATAATAATAAAAGCCCTGGTATTCTTCTCCCTGATAAGCACCTCAACAACCGGCAGGCAGTACTTTGCCTGTATCGCAAGTATAGCCAGATCAGCCGGCGGGATATCTTTTATGTCACGATACGATTTGCAGCCCTGAACGGAATCCTGTTTCGGATTAACCACGTACAGATCTCCGGCGAACTTCCCGTCAATAATATTTTTCAGGATTTTCCCGCCAGGCTTGAAAAGATCTTCAGATCCCCCGACAACTACAATACTGCCCGGATTTATAAGCTTATCGTTCAACATTTTAGGAGAACCATACCCAGAATTAACAGCAAAGCAATATAATAAAAATTAATAGTACAAAACAGGATAGCATATATATAAAATAAACATCTTTATAACTACACAAGCTTTATAAAAAAGTACTCCTTTGTGTCCCTTCGTATAAACCTTTGAGCCCTTTGTGGTCAAAAAGAACATATATAGGCCTCATTTATTATATTTGCAGACCGATGGAAGGCAATATGAATAATTCTATTAGAGAGTTACTGACAAAGGAGAATTTTTCAGGAAATGATCTAGTAAGGCTTCTACAGGCTGAAGGTGAAGAGCGGACTCTTCTGTTTAAAAAGTCGGCGGAAATTAAAGAAGAATTTATTGGCAGGAAAGTCTGGTTCAGGGGATTGATTGAATTCTCAAATGTATGCGGAAAAGACTGCCTTTACTGCGGCATCAGGAAAGGCAATAAAAATCTTGTCCGTTATAACTTAACTGATGATGAGATACTTGCAGCTGCAAGGTTTGCATATGAAAATCGCTACGGGTCAATCGCTCTCCAGTCGGGAGAAATGGAAAGCCCTGTTGTGACAAACAGGATTGAGAATCTTCTTCATAGAATAAAAGAACTTTCAAAGGGAGAGCTTGGTGTGACACTGTCAGTTGGTGAACAGGAACCTGAAGTATATAAAAAATGGTTTGACGCAGGGGCACACCGTTACCTCCTCAGGGTGGAATCCACTAATATTGATCTTTACAGGAAGATACATCCCAATGACGGCAAACACGATTTCCAC
>Ga0154664_170_pt1 | contig 19448 bp, 13 predicted proteins | sample Rifle2008BG13ft_FD_116093 | JGI IMG/M metagenome (GOLD analysis project Ga0154664, IMG submission 116093) | Bacteroidetes bacterium RBG_13_44_24 | reverse complement strand
CATGAATATCAGAGAAATTAATGCCGCTCAGAAATCCTGCGGATAATCCCTGGGAATAATTCACTGAATAACTGCTGACTAAAAGCAAAAAGAAATAAAAGGTCCTTAGCTTCTTCATGAGAACCCCTTTTAAACAATACTACTGATTTCGCACAAGAATCATGCCGGAGAATTGATTAATTAACGATCCTTTGAAAAATCATAGACTAGTTTTCCAGAGACATAAGTCTGTCTGATAACCAATTCATTATCAACGATCTGAAACATGATCAGGTCAGCACGCTTTCCGATCGCTATCTCACCCCTGTCATTAAGGTTATAGAGAATAGCAGGATTGGTGCTGGCCATCCGGATCGCATCTCCCAATGAACATCCTGTTACTTTCATCACATTTCCAACTCCCTTCCTGAGCGGGGACGCTGATCCATAAAGTACATTCTGAGCCGGGTATGTGAGCATCCCTGCGCTGGTCAGCTCTATGGTGTCACCTTCTTCGGTGACATACTTGCCGGGAGGCAATGAACCAAAGCCAGTCACATCAGATGTGATAATGGTTTTCTCTGTTCCTTTGACTTTAAAGAAAACCCTTATCTCTTCCGAATTGAGATGAAATCCGTCTCCAATGATACTGATCATCAGGCGATCATCGGCTAGCTGAGGCCATAATGGATTATTATGACGGTTTATCATATTGGCACACCCGTTCCCGATATGAGTTGCCAGCCTGGCTCCGCGATCAATCGCTTCAGTTATCAAACCTGCGGAAGCGTTATGATGACCGAGAGCAACGACAATTCCATTTTGGACACACTTTGAAATAAATTCCATTGCTCCTTCCGTTTCAGGAGCAACAGTGACCTGGATTATATTATTTCCCGAAGCTTCATTTAGTGAACTGAATTCCTCCCAGTCCGGCTTTCTAACATATTTCAGCGGATGAGCACCCCTGTAACCATCCACCGGGGAGATATAAGGTCCTTCCAGATGAAAACCTGCAACAGAACCAAGCAAAGACGGATCATCCTTCATTCTGCCAAGGATTATGAAATTCTTTTTAAGTACCTCAAAGCTGTTGGTTGTAAGCGTCGGAAGATATGTGGTCACTCCCGTTTTCCATAATTCCTGAGTCGCCTTTATCACTCCTTCTCCGGTCAGTTTTCCTCCTCCAAAAGCGAATGAGACGCCTGCGAATCCGTTTACCTGGTTATCGATCAGTCCGGGAGCAATATACAGTCCTGTGTTTTTTTCAGCAGGCTTTCCGATCCTCATTATTTCTGATATTTTCCCATCCTTTATGGTAATCAAGACTGGCGTTCCGTCGGAATAGAGCAGTCCTTCAATGCCGGGCTGGTTTTGATTACAGGATATAAGTGTAATAATAACACTTATAATCAACAAGTGGAATTTCATTAATCTCACGGTCAGGTAAACTCTGAAATTCCTTTAAAAATAACATTTAAATAGCGGAATAGTGCATGCAACTGCTTAAATTTAACAATGATTAATAAGAGAACTATGGACCGCAGAGATTTTTCAAGAAAAATGATGATTGCAGGACTTGCAGCACCTGCTATGAATATAAATTCAGCACCTTTTGCAGGTACTGAAGGTTATGCTGATGAAAATGTTAAAAACCTTCCTGTCAGGGAATTTGATGTTGTTGTTGCCGGAGGGGGAACTGCCGGGGTGGTTGCCGCCACAGCAGCGGCAAGAAACGGAGCAAAAACTGCATTGATAGAAGGCAAGGGCTACGTGGGAGGAACTGTTGTCGAAGGAGGCACTGCACTTCACAGTTTCTTCAATCTATGGACAGCATTTCCGGGTGTTGAGAAACGCCAGGTGGTTAAGGGGATTGCCCAGGAAATAATCGATCGCCTGCTTAAAACAGGAGGAACCACGGGACACGGAACCGTTACAGGCAGAACAGACTACGACAGCGTCTGTACCGCCATTGATACAGAGCTTTACAAGCTTGCAGCGCTGGAAATGCTTGCTGAATCCGGTGTTGATGTATTCACGAATACTCTTGCAGCCGGCACGGAAAAAAAGAGTTCCTCTATTACAGGAGTGATAACCCAGAGCCGCATGGGGCGGGAATTATTCAGGGCAAAATGTTTCGTTGACAGCACTGCATACGGCGATCTGTCAGCTTATGCGGGAGCCGAATTTAAAGAGCTGAACGACCATCCTGTCTGTAACAGTATGGGACTTGGAAATGTGAACATTGAAAAGCTCTATACATATCTTGTTAAGAACAATGCATTAGGTGACCTCGCTTATGGGTTGCGCGACGGGAAAGAAGGACAGATCATAAGACTGGGAAGTGAAAGCGGTTATACTATCAGAGGCAAGCTCCCGGATGCATTTGTGGACGGTATTGTAAAACTTGGATCCGGACTTATAACAACAACAGTTCATGATAATTACCTCATGTTCATAAAAGTAAATTATAAATTGCCGGTAAGTCCGACAAACAGGGATGAAGTCGCAAAAGCTGAATTAATTATAAGACAAAATCAATATAAAACCCTGGAATTATTCAGGAAGTATTTGCCTGGTTGTGAAAATGCATTCATTGCACGTACCAGCCCATCATTGAATATAAGACGCGGAAGGACTATTACATGTGATTACGATATTACCCTTGCTGATGTGATCGAAGCCAGGCATTTTGATGACGATATAATGGTTTACGGATTTCACGATTCAGCCCCAAGATACCAGGTAAAAAACGGAGGCACTTATGGATTACCCTACAAGGCTTTACGGGTAAAAGGTATTGATAATCTGCTCGCTGCCGGAATGCTTATAACCTCTGATTTCCAGGCACATATGTCCACCCGCAATACAGTATGTTGCATGGGACAGGGTCAGGCTGCAGGGACTGCAGCAGCTTTATGTTCTGCAAAAAGAATTGGCACCAGGGAACTTAAATATTCCGATCTCAGAAGTGCCCTGGAAAAAGGGAATGTATATTTTGAGAGCTGACCCCCGTCCCGTTTAAGCGGGACATCCCCTTAAGGGGGGGTAGGGGGTTATTTGATGACTGAAAGCCATGCTTCTGCCATAAGCTGGGCACCGGCAAGCGAGGGATGAACCCCGTCGCCTGTCCAGTATGATCCGGGAGCCAGCTTCTGAGCTTCATCATAAATACTCTGGTAAGGGATAAAAACCGCATCCCTCTCTGAGTCAGTCCCTGGAAAAGTATGGTCTGCTCACGGAATAGTGTTATTTCTTAAATTCAATTTTAAATCCCACTACCTGCCATGATGGAAGCTTTCCTGGTTTACTTATAACAAGCGCATCCTCTTCCTGCTTCCATTTAAGTGCCTCATCGCTTCCAAGCATCGAAACAGATTTCACTTTTTTGTCAATCAGTGATGAGTTTTTCCCAAGTGAAGATACATTAATATCATCAGTTGGAGAAACCATGCAAAAGGCATAGAGAGTTTCGCCTTTCATTGTGAAACGGATATCAGCAGCCTCATAAGGTCTTACATCTTTCACGCCTCCAAACACTCCTTTTTCCTGTTTCTTCATTGAAAGCCCTTCACCATATACTTTCCATGGACGGGTGCCATAAATCCCCTCACCGTTCACCGGTGTCCATTCGGCAATCTCTTCCAAAATGGCAAGCACATCAGGTTCAAGATCTCCTTCAGGAGTTTGTACGACATTAAGCAGAAGGTTGCCATTTTTACTTACTATATCGACAAGCATCTGAATGACCTCGGTTCCTGTCATATACTTCTGGCCGGTACGGTAGTACCAGTCGCCAATCGAGGTATCTGTTTGCCAGGGATCCACACTGATTGAATCCATAGCGCCCCGTTCAATATCCCTTACCCATCTTCCCTCTGAAATGAGATGCTTGCAGGTATACACAGCTTCAAGTTTGCCACCGTTCTTCTCAATATCCTGGTTATAATAATGAGCGAGCATAGTTCTTCCCACTTCTCCAAAAGGGAGTTCTCCGTCGGAATAAAGAAGATCGGGATGGTACATGTCAATGACCTCTGTAATGCATGCCAGCCAGTTTTGCTGGTTAGCAGAGTCTTTTGTCAGCCATTGAAAATCGTCCGGTGCAGTTTTCGGGTGATAAAGGTCCTGATACTCAGGATTGGCCCCGTCGTAAGGTACTCCCTTCATGGGTCCGCTCTTATCGGCACCATGGCTTGGCTGAAACCATGTGTAACTTGCACCAAGGTGTTCGGATATGCCAAAACGGAGACCCTCCTTTTTTGCAGCCTGTTGCCATAGACCGACTACATCTTTCATCGGACCCATATCCACTGAATTCCACCTGTGTATCTTCGAGTCCCATAGGAAGAAATTGTCATGGTGGGTTGCCATGCTGACAAAGTATTTAGCTCCCACTCTTTTATAAAGCGCCATTAATTGCTCAGGATCCCATTTTTCAGCTTTCCAGAGAGGAATTATATCCTTATACCCGGATTTTGAAGGATGACCATAATGTTCCAGATGATATTTATAGGCAGGATCTTTTTCGAGGTACATTCTCCTGGCATACCAGTCGCCCTGACGTGGCACTGCCTGGGGCCCCCAGTGCGCCCATATTCCGAATTTGGCATCACGGAACCAGTCGGGATAGCGGTATTGTCTGAAGGATTCAGGCTCTGGTGTGAATGAAGCAGTAAACTGGATTTGTTCCTGTTTTGCCGGTTTACCTGTGCAGGATACGGCAAATGCTGCAATTACAATAAATACCAGAACTGAAATGAATAATCGGTTGGTTTTCATCATCATTTTATCATTTATCTTTTTACTTTCATCTTTTATCCTGCCTGACGCCGGTCGCCTGTCGCCGTTTTAATACCTTACCTTTATTTTAACAGCACCCTCCACTGCCTTCTCAGAAGCTATCATAACATATCCCCCTCCGCTTCCTGATGTGATCGCTCCGGGATAATAAGGAAAATATTTTGTTTCAAGCTCATTCATAACCCAATCCGGAACTGTGAGGGGAAGGATCTTTTTCCACGATAATAAAGTATCAGTCATTGATCTTCCTAATTCTTTTATATCTCTTTTCAGAACTGACTCCCAGCATCTGTCTCCAGCCTCACCAAGCTCCTTTACCAGGTATTTTTCGAGATTCATGATCTTCAGGGGGTCATATCCCTCGGGCCGTGGCTCAAGCGGGACAAGATGAATAACATCCGACAACCAGTCACAAGTCTCCTTGTCAGTTGCTGATTCGATTCTTTCCGGCCAGTATCCGCCCCGGTAATATAGCCTGTTAATTCCGGGATAAAGTAATCCGATCTGATCCTGTGATCCTGAGATATATAGTTTTCCGGGAGGATTTTCCGCTCCAAAAAGCAGTCTGGCATTTTCCTTATAGTCTCCGGCAGGGTAATTATCGCCCCAGAGCTTTATTCCTATTTTCCTTGAGCTTGTTGCCAGCCCTGACCTGTCGTTGAAATCCATAGTCGGCCATATCTGGGCTACCACTACAGAACCCGGACAGATCTTTGATACCCATGGCTGATCGATCCATCCTCCGGCAAGACATAGTCTGTACGGGAACCTCATTTCCCTTTTTGTTTCTGAACTCGACCTTGCCGGTAATCCCGGTTCCGGTATACGATCAAGAATAAGATATTGTATACCAAGTTCTTTGCAGAGTTTCTCCTTTTCCTGAGAATGACCGTCCTGGTTGACAATAAAAATATCCGGTTTTAACCTCTTCATATCCGGTTCAAAGTCGAGCATGCCCATTCCTGAAGCGAGAAAAGCATCATGAACGTATCTTATCGATTTTACTATGTACAATCTCTCTTCATCAGTGAAAACAGGTTTCTTCCCCTTCAGGGAAAGAAGATTTTCATCCCTTCCTATACCGACATATAAATCACCATACGCCGAAGCTGTTTTAAAAAAAGCTATATGCCCGCCATGAAGGAGGTCGTAGCAGCCGCTGACAAGCACTTTCTTAGCCATCATCTGATACAGATTATTTGTTGAATCTCTCTTTGAGTTTCTTATCCTGCTCTGTAACAACCTGTTCTCTGATCCAGTCGTACGTTTTCTTTATACCTTTCCTGAGAGGAATGGAAGGCTCCCATCCCAGATGGTGCTTTATAAGAGTATTATTGCTGTTCCGTCCCCTGACTCCTTTAGGAGCATTGAGGTCATATTTTCTATTAAGCTTATACCCGGCGATATCTTCAACAATATTAACAAGTTCATTAATTGAAACCATTTCGCTGCTTCCCAGGTTTATCGGTTCGTTGATGTTGCTGTACATGATATCCAGTATCCCTTTTATGCAATCATCAATGTACATAAAACTCCTTGTCTGGTGTCCGTCTCCCCAGATGATAATCTCCTTTTCACCTGAAATACCTGCCTGAATTACTTTACGGCAGATCGCTGCCGGAGCTTTTTCCCTGCCGCCATCATAAGTGCCAAATGGTCCATACACATTATGGAATCTTGCTACTCTTGTCATCAGACCAAAATCTTCACTGAAGTGCCGGCACATGCGTTCGCTGAACAGTTTTTCCCAGCCGTATCCATCCTCCGCAAGTGCAGGGTAGGCATCAGATTCCTTCAAACCCGGATTATCAGGATCTGTCTGTTTATCACCATTGTAGACACATGCCGATGATGAATAAAAGTACCTTTCTATTCCGTATTCATGCGATGCAATAAGGAGATGCGTATTGATAAGTACGCTTATCATGCATGCGGCTTTATTATTCTCAATAAAACCCATTCCCCCCATGTCAGCAGCCAGGTTGAATGCTTCATTACAGTCCTTCACTGCCTTATAGCAGTTTTCCCTTAGACGCAGATCAAGAACCAGGTTCTCTGCTTCATCTGAGAGCTGGTACCATTCATCCGGTTGTTTTATGTCAACTCCTCTTACACTATGCCCTTTTCTGATGAGCTCTTTTACGAGGTGCCCTCCAATAAATCCTCCTGCACCTGTTACAACTATTTTTTTCATAATGTATAAAATCAATGAATTTTATACAGTCCGGCACCATGACTGTTTAATGACCTGCTGAAAACATCAGTGAATGTACCGGCTTCCTTACCCGTCCAAAGATCTGTAACTGTATGAGTGCCAGTCAACCCAAGCTGCCCAAATCTTACTGAAATCTCAATTTCAGGAAGATCAGAAGCATTAAAAAGGGCAACATACTTATCACCTGTCTGGGGATCATCAGCTGTCCATGCAATAAGGTCATCCTCCCTGAACAGCTGCCTGTTGTTAGTGCTTTGCTGGTTTACTTTTAGAACATTTTTATTTGTTATCAGTGAAAGTGTAAACTCATCATTGTCGGGGAGATTACCGCCAAACATCAGCGGTGAGCGGAAAATGGCAAAGAGGGTCATCAGCGTGTATTGTTCATCTTTTGTGAATCCGCTCATCCGCGGCTGACCTCTTTCAGCCCGTATCCCTATTCTTCCCAGGGGCAGCATGGGAGGAGAGGGTGCCCAATTATGAAACGCAAGCTCTTTATTTACAGGTAGTTTATACCATTTTACAGCATTCTCCCTGTAAATCTTATCCACCACCTCCCCTGGAAGCTTCAGTCCAGTAAAACTCCCTTCGAATAACTCAGAAGTCATTTCACTGTCAGTAGCAAAATATTTCCAGTCGTCAAGCCATACGTCGTGTATCATTTTCTTAAAACCTTCAGGGTTTCTGCTGCCGGAGTATCCTATATCTGTTCCGTAAAGAAGCCTGTCCTGGTATTTAATAATGAAGTCCCTTACTCTTTTCCGGTCCATGGAAGACTGGTACTGAAGGTGGCAAATTCTTGCCGACATGTCGACTGCCATGTTTGGGTACCTGTCAAGTCTCAGCGCAAGAGAATCGACGTTCCATTCAAGGCTCCCGAGATGGCATCCGATGAATATCAAATCAGGATTCTGTTTCAACATGTTGTCTCTTGAGTTTATTTGATCCTCATAAGATGGATATTCGGGATGAAGGAACATATGATACTGCGGATTCTCAGCAAAATAGCTGCTGTCGCTGCTTACGGTCATCTGATCAAGCGGAAGCCAGCAGTTACGCGGCTCTCCAAGGTGCCCTGTCACCGGGAGACCTTTGCTCCTTATAAAGTCAAAAACAGGCTTTAGTCCTGGATCATTAACCATGATAAACTTCCCTGTACTGTCCCTGACGGTCATACCTATGTTTTTCCAGATCTTTACTGTTATTGCACCGGCAGATATATCTTTATCCAGCTGAGTTATTACCCTTTTGCTCCAGTCTTCCGTTCCCCATCCTGCAGTATCGAACAGGAATGAAGGACCGAAAAAAACTCTGCCGGGATGATTCTGGGCAGCCCGGAAAGCATGGTTGAACTGTTTCCGTAAATTCGCTGAATCGCTGTGATCTACATTAAGCGTTATCAGAACGAAATTATCAGCGGCTGCCTGATCTTCAAATACTCCGTCGCCGGCACCTATATGGATATGTGAATCTATCTTCAGAACCGACTGAAAATCCTTCTCTGAATAATAATTATTGCTGCAGCCAGCAATAATTAAAGTCAGCATAAACACAAACAAGAAGTCTTTCTTCATAAGTCATCCTTTAATCACTTCTTAAAGTTACAAAAGAATTCAGGGAAGAATAACAAATACTGGTTATTTGCTATCTTCCCTGAAATGAATATTGTTTTCCGGAATATCCGGCAGGTTTATTTCTTCGGCATCTTCACATAAGGAGCCGCATTCAGGAATTCAATACTCTTCTGGCAGCTTGTAAACTGATCGAAGTTGTATCTTTCAACCTCAACAATGCCGTATTTCATTCCTGATACCTTTCTTGCTACCCAGATAGAATCAAAATGCATCTGTCCGCTTGCACCTATCTCCTCCTTGTCCTTTATATGCCATAATATAAAACGGCCGGGATATTTATTGAAATAGTCAACAGGATTTTTCTTTCCTTCAACACACCAGTACAGATCGAGCTGGAAGAATACCTTTGAAGGATCGGTGTTTTTAAGCATATGGTCGTACATGGGCTCTCCTTCAAATTCGGTTGTGAACTCACCGGAGTGATTATGGTAGCCGAATTTGATTCCTTTTGCAGCACATTTCTCTCCAACCTTATTGAAATAATCGCAGTACTTTTTTATACCTTCCAGGCTTTTGTAAGCATCCTGTCCCATTGAAGGCTGGACAATAAATTTTGCGCCGGCAGCTACATGAGCATCAATGCATTGATCCCACCATGTCATCACCTTCTCCATGTTGCCATCTGACGGAATGTTCTGTCCTGTGTGCGAGCTCAGCATATATAACCCGTTCTTAACAAGGAGGTTCCTGAATTCAACCGGTTCCATTCCATAGAATTTACCGTTTCCATACCCTGCCGGCTCCACAAATGTGTAACCCATCTTTGCCACTTTTTCAATAGCGGCAGGGATGTTTTTCCTGATCGAGTCGCGGATTGAATAAAGCTGAAGTCCTATATTCTTCTTTTTAGGTGGAGTGAAGGAAAGCAATAGTGCTGAAAAAGTGCCAGTTATGGCAATCAGTAAAATAATGTTAAGCAGGTTTCGTTTTTTCATGTTGTCCGGGATTTTAAATTTGACGAAATATACAAATTTAAATGAAAGATCCTGTTTAAAAGTATTTACTGGGAAATAAACTTCTGCAACGGTATAAGGACAGGCTTTCCTCTTTCGGCTCTGTAGATGATTCCTGACGGACCCTGTTCCTGGTGAACATAGGGATTCATCTTGCTGACAAAAGTAAGCGCTCTTTCTCTGGCTTCCTCGCTGTATTTAGCAAATACCGGGTAAACTGCTGAGATCAGATCGGGGAGCTCATCCTTGCTTGTAATGAGCGTTCCTTTCGGCCAGTTGTTAATATCGCTTTCCTGTGATATTATAACAGTCCCTCCCGATGGGATCCAGTTCATCCAGTTCATTTCGTCACCCGCATTCTTTTCGCTTCCGTTAACAATTACTGCATCGGAATAGTATTTTCTAAGTGTCTCCTTGAACAGCGGAGGCAGCTTTGTGGCGTTGATATAACCTGAGATCAGCCTGCAGTTATTATAATGAGCGACATTGTAATTAAAATCACTCGCTGTAAGAAGTCCATTATTATTGTTAAGGTACGATGCAAAAACATTAACCAGGGTCCTGAATTCAATTGTTGCAGTATCGACAAAAGGATGGTTTTTGTGAATAAATGCTCTGATGCTTTTTACATAACCTTGTTTATCTGATGTGCCGGAATTAAAATCCGTGACGATTTCTTTCACTTCCTGCGGCACTTCCTCAAGTCTTTCAATGACAAGAACTGCCCTGGCAACTGGTCTGCGTCCTTCATCATTCAGCAACGGTTCGGTAATAACAGTATTATCAGGTCTTATTTCAGAAGCATCCAGTTCGAAAGTACCCGACGCCAGTCCGCTTGCTGAAACAGTTACCTTCACCTTGCCCGTTTTTCCGGTCAGCCGTATCACATTCGGTACGGGAATATTTAAATACGAAGCCCCTTCAGCAGAGCGATACATATTCTTATCTGATTCAAAGACAGAAGGTCCGGCCAGTTTAGCCGGTCCTGTCACCTCCCACTTCAATGTATTGGAAGCATCTTTTACCCGGACTCCTTTGGAATCCACTACTTCTGCACTGACAATAACAACTGAACCGCGGTCCGCCGCCGTCTTCTTATGAGAGCCGCTCAGAGCTATCTTTGCAGGTTCCCCGGACCTGGCTTCCTGCGCAGTAATCAATAGGTCTTCTTCCCCGGCTGATGGATAATGTTTCAGCTCCGTAAATACTATATCATCATATGTATGTTTTACAGAAGCACCTGCTGATCCGCCGGCTGCACGTCTTGCTGTCACTATCCTGGTTGTGTCCTCAGCCAGGACATATTTTGAGCTGACCGTATGATCTGATCCGCTTCCGAGGCTCCAGAACATTATCGCCGGATGATTCCGGTCGCGGCGTACCATTTCCTTCATCTGCTGCTCCCTGACCTCTTCAGAATAAGCCTTGTTACCTGCGCCTGGCGATTCCTCAATCACGATAAAGCCATATTTATCCGTGAGATTGTATACCTCTTTATCATTCGGATAGTTTGATGTGAGTATCAGATTATACCTTTTAGTGGCTGAAATATCCTTGAGATCTGTTTCAGCCAGCCACGACGGTACGGCACCTCCGATCCACGGATATTCCTGGCCGATCTTCCCTCCGCTTATACTGAGCTTCTTCCCATTTAAATAGAGTGTCTTTTCACCGTAATTCCATCTGAACCATCTTAATCCAAGCGGACTTGTATAGCTGTCGGTCACCACTGCACCGTCACTAACCTCTGAATGCACCTTGTACATGTATGGATTTTCAGGAGACCACAGGTGCGGATTCTTTACAGGTTTTGAGGTCTGATCGAACCTGTACATCTGACCGGGATTGATTGTGTATTTTGACTTTATCACCTGAACAACCTTGTTTGCGGCATCCATTATGTAAGTGTTCAGCATACAGTTTCTCGGCTGGTCATAGTCATTCTTCACCCAGGTCTGGATCCTCACAACTGCCTGTTTTTCAGACACTGATGGAGTTGTTATGAAAGTGCCTCCCTCATGTGAAGCTGAACCCTGCATCGGAATGTAAAGCTTGTTTTTTATTACAATCTTCACATCACGGTAAATACCGCCATAAACATTAAAATCCGGGAGATCCATCGGAGGAATCTTATACTGGTCATTCTTACGGTTACTTACTGCAACAGCAAGAACATTTTCTTTTCCCGAAACGATTGATCCGGTAAGATCAAAATCAAATGACCCGTATCCTCCTTTGTGTTCACCAAGATATTTTCCGTTCAGCCACACCTTACAGTATTTCTGCACACCCTCGAATTCAATGAAAATCTTTCTGCCTGTTGTATATTTTTCATTGACGTTAAAACGCTTCCTGTACCATCCCCAGCCTTTCCACCAGTAAGGATCATTGGCTTCAGATGTGTTTTTGATAAACGGATGCATATCACCTGTGGTTTCAAAAGTTGACCATGTGTGAGGAATGCTTATCACCGACCAGTTCAGATCATTATATCCGGAAGCCTCATAACCTTTTCCCGGTTCCTCATCAGGGAAGTAGTTAAAGGTCCAGTTTGTGTTGATTGTTTTTTCTGTCCGCTGGCTTTTTGCCGGAGCGGAAGATTTCTTTTCTGCACCTAAAAATATTGCACAGGATGCCAATAAAATAAAAGTCAGGATCTTCTTCATGGCCGGGTACTTTACCAGGAAAGGTTTATACTTTATTCTTTTGAAATTATCCCTCGAACACGTAAATTAACACAAAATAATTTTAATATGCTATGAAAATCAAACGGTTTTTGATCATTCAGATACTGGCTTTAGCTCTTATCAGCAACATCTGCGGTCAGAAAACACCAACCGGTGATCCAAAAGACTTTAAGGTAAAGACCTGCCTGCACTCAGTGAGTTATATGGGAGTCTGGAGGGGACAGGCAACTCTGACTGTCGACGAGTTTCTTCTTAAAGCAAAGGAGCTTGGCTTCGACGGGGTGATGCTTGCCGCCAAGCGTCCCCATGTTTCACCTGTGGACTATGATGAATCAGCGCGTCAGAAACTTCGTGCAAGGATAAAGGAGCTTGGACTTGAGCTCGTATGCCTTGCCGGTTACACCGATTTCACTGCAGGAGTTGACAAAGCAGGAATACCAAACGTTGAGATTCAGGCTGCTTATGTTGGAGAGCTTGCCCGGCTTGCACGCGATCTTGGCACAAATATGGTAAGAATATTCACCGGCTATGAGCGTCCCGGACAGTCTTATGACAAACAGTATGCACTTGTCGTCGAAGGATTAAAGATCGCTGGTAAGCTTGCCGCTAACTACGGTGTGACTCTTGCTGTGCAGAATCACCACGATATAGCATTGCATCATGATGCCATGAAGTGGCTGCTCGATGAGGTGAATCTGCCCAACGTAAAAGCGGCTTTTGACTGCTGGTCCCCAACGCTCGAAGGTTTGTCGTCTGATGAGATAAAGAAAGCTATCTATACCATGAAGCCTTACATAATACACACTACAACAGCTGATTATAAGGAGCTCCCCAGGTATAGGTACGAACTTGAAAATACCAATTACGTGTCCCAGGTTTCCCAGATGAGAGCCGTACCTATAGGGGAAGGATTTCTCGACTACAAAACATTTATCACCGCCCTTAAGGAGATAGGTTACCAGGGATATTTAGCATATGAGATGTGCGAAGTGCTTGAGGGGGGAGGATCGGTTGAAAATCTTGACAATTGCGCCAGGAAATTCCTGGAGTATATCAAACAATTCAAATAAAGGCCCAACGGTGCAAAGGCATAAAGGCACAATGGCGTTTTCAAAAAGGATTTACTGATAATTTTGATTATTATAATAAGGAAGCTGAAAATGAAAAGACTAAAAATTGCACTTATACTAATAATAATCATCGGGCAGAATATGTATGCCCAGGAGATTCTCAACAGGGACAAGCGGATGGAATGGTGGCGCGAAGCACGGTTCGGCATGTTCATCCACTGGGGCGTCTATGCTGTTCCTGCAGGTGAATGGAAGGGACAGAGAATTGGCAACATAGGTGAATGGATAATGAACAGGGGGAAAATACCTGTTGCCGATTATGTGCAGATCGCAAAAGAGTTCAATCCCGTCAGGTATGATCCTGAGGCATGGGTAAAGATGGCCAAAGATGCCGGAATGAAATATATTGTCATCACATCAAAGCATCATGACGGATTTGCACTGTTTGAAACAGAAGCAAGCAACTGGAATGTTGTAGATGCATCACCTTACGGAAAAGATCTTCTGAAACCCCTTGCCGACGCCTGCAGGAAAAATGGAATCAAGCTGGGATTCTATTATTCCCAGGCTCAGGACTGGGTCAATCCCGGAGGTTCTGCCATGCGCCGGCTTACCAAAGAAGGTTGGGCAAATCCTGATTCTGCAAGCTTAGATGCCTATACGAAAGCTCACCGGGGGCACTGGGATCCTGCACAGGAGACAAAGACGTTCGCACAGTATATCAATGATGTAGCTGTGCCGCAGGTCAGGGAATTGCTTACTAATTACGGGGATATTGCTGTCCTCTGGTGGGATACTCCTGCAGAAATGACTGTTGAAGCAGCAACGAAGCTCCAGTCTTTGCTTGCACTTCAGCCGGCAATCATTACAAACGACCGCCTGAAACGACCTGATTTTCCAGGCGATCACAAGACACCGGAACAAAGGATACCCAACCTGAAGGATCTTGACGGCACCGACTGGGAAACATGCATGACAATGAACGACACATGGGGCTATAAACATTATGATCACAATTACAAATCTCCTCAGACACTTATCCGTAATCTTCTGGATATATGCTCAAAAGGCGGCAATTTCCTGCTGAATGTAGGCCCGACTGCTGAAGGTGAATTTCCTCCGGAATCTGTTGAGATCCTGGGAAAAATAGGTCAGTGGATGAAGATAAACGGAGAAGCAGTTTATGGAACAAAGGCAAGCCCGTGGGGCACTTTTCCGTGGGGACGCTGTACTGTAAAGCAGATCCCTGCAGGAACAACACTCTACTTTTCTGTGTTTGAATGGCCGGCTGATGGCAAGCTGGTAGTGCCCGGACTAACTAACAAGGTTACTTCAGCAAGCCTTCTTGCAAATGGTGTTAAACTGAAAGCATCAGTTTCAAAACAGGGAGTTCTTACAATAAAACTACCTGCAGATTCACCCGATCCGATAGCCTCCGTAGTAAAAATCAATGTTAAAGGAAAGGTTGACGGAGAGCCGGTTTCAGTACAAAAATGAATAAAAAATGCACTTTTTCTTTGAAATATTAAAAAATAACCTACCTTTGTCCGTCTATTTTAATAAAACAATGGGAAAATTCTTAATACTTATTATTGCCCTCATCCTTATTATTGTGCCCAGCACATGATCCGGGAATAATATGTATTACTATAACTTTACAGAAGCTTTCCGGATGATCCGGGAAGCTTTTTTTGTAAGAAAGGTTGCAGAAAATGAAGAACCAGCTCAGAAGCTTAAAGACAATGACGGGCAGGACAATGGCCGGAGCAAGGAGTCTGTGGCGCGCCAATGGCATGAAGGAAGAACAATTCGGTAAACCGGTCATTGCAGTTGTGAACTCCTTTTCGCAGTTTGTTCCGGGACATGTTCATCTTCACGGTACAGGCCAGATCATAAAGAAGGAAATTGAAAAGCTCGGTTGTTTTGCCGCTGAATTCAACACTATAGCTATTGACGACGGGATCGCGATGGGACACCAGGGAATGCTTTACTCCCTGCCATCACGTGAGCTTATAGCTGACAGTATCGAATATGTTTGCAATGCTCATTGTGCCGATGCCATGATATGCATCAGCAATTGTGACAAGATCACCCCGGGGATGATGATGGCTGCTATGAGACTTAATATTCCTGCAGTTTTTGTTTCAGGAGGTCCCATGGAAGCCGGGCTTCATGGCGATAAATATCTTGACCTGGTTGATGTAATGGTAAGCGGTGCAGACAACCTGATAAGTGACAATGAACTGGATGCCATCGAAAGATCAGCGTGCCCCGGTTGCGGATCATGTTCCGGTATGTTCACCGCAAATTCAATGAACTGCCTGAATGAAGCTCTTGGGCTTGCATTACCTGGAAACGGAACAGTCATTGCAACCCATGTTAACCGCATCACCCTGGTAAAAAAAGCAGCTGCACTAATAGTTAAGCTGGCAGAAAGATATTACAATGAAGGTGATGAAAGCGTGCTGCCGCGGTCAATAGCAACAAGAAATGCCTTCCTGAACTCAATGTCGCTCGATATTGCAATGGGTGGCTCTTCAAATACTGTTTTACATCTTCTGGCTATCGCACATGAAGCGAAGGTTGATTTTACATTAAAGGATGTCGATGACCTTTCACGCAATATCCCGACTCTCTGTAAAGTGGCTCCAAACTCGAATTACCATATGCAGGATGTAAACCATGCAGGAGGGATAATGGCAATACTGGGGGAACTTGAACATAACAACCAGATAGATACCTCCGTGAAGAGGATTGATTATCCCACGCTTCATGAGGCAATTGCCGATTGGGATATAACCGGAGACAAGGCTCTCCCTGAGGCTCTTTCTTTATTCAGAAGTGCTCCTTCAATGAAGAAGAGCCTTGAAATGGGCTCTCATGACACTATGTACAGTGATACTGATACGGACAGGGAAAACGGATGTATCAGGGACATTCAGCATGCTTACAGCAGGGATGGCGGACTGGCTGTCCTGTATGGTAATATTGCACCTCAGGGATCTGTTGTGAAAACTGCCGGTGTTGATCAGGGGCTGCTGCACTTCTCAGGTCCTGCTGTCGTATTTGACTCCCAGGAAGATACTGCAGAAGGAATCCTCAACGGAAAGATCAGTCCTGGTGATATTGTAGTTATAAGATATGAAGGACCAAAAGGAGGACCGGGAATGCAGGAGATGCTGTATCCCACATCATACCTTAAGTCAAAGGGCCTTGCAAAAAAATGCGCTCTCATCACTGACGGAAGGTTTTCAGGGGGCACATCCGGATTATCGGTCGGGCATATATCACCTGAAGCAGCAGCAGGAGGCGCGCTGGCTCTTGTGAAAACCGGAGATATAATCGAGATCAATATTCCGGAACGGAAGATAAATGTCAGAATCCCTGATAATGAACTTAATATGAGGCGGGCAATTGAAGAAGCAAAAGGAGAATCGGCGTTCTGTCCGCTGAACCGGAAAAGGGAAATACCAGGATCACTCAGGGCATATGCAAGATTTGTTGGGTCGGCAGATAAAGGAGCAGTAAGGAAAATATAAGATACAAGAAACAAGATACAAGAAATGAAGAAAGAGAAAGCTTCAGAAGAAATCGACAGGAACCATCTCAACGGATATGAGATCACAGGTGCGGAAGCACTTCTCAGATGTCTTATTGCAGAGGGTGTTGACACTATTTTCGGTTACCCCGGTGGAGCAATTATGCCAGTCTATGACAAGCTTCTTGACTATGAAGATAAACTGAGACATATCCTTACCCGCCATGAACAGGGCGCTGCTCATGCAGCCCAGGCTTACTCAATGGTCACGGGCAAACCCGGAGTATGCTTCGCAACATCGGGACCCGGAGCTACAAACCTTATAACAGGAATTGCCAACGCCTATCTTGATTCTGTTCCGGTAGTTTTCATTACTGCACAGGTTGTATCAGCTCTCATCGGCACTGACGCTTTCCAGGAAACAGATATACTCGGAGTGTCAATGCCTGTCACAAAATGGAACTGCCAGGTCAAGAAGAGTGAGGATATACCTGAAATGGTAGCCAAAGCATTCTATCTTGCCACAACAGGCAGACCGGGCCCTGTACTAATAGATATTACAAAGGATGCACAGCAGGAAAAGATTTCCTTCAAATACAAAAAATGTGACTACCTGAGAAGCTACAATCCGCATATCCCCCTTCACACCAGGGCAGTTGAGTCGGCAGCGATAATGATCAACCATGCTCAAAAGCCGCTGATCCTTGCAGGACACGGTGTCCTGATCTCAGGGGCGGTGAATGAACTGAGGGAGTTCGCTGAGAAAACAGGTATTCCCGTTGCAGCTACACTGCTTGGACTTTCATCATTCCCTTCCGGACACAGGCTCTTTGCAGGTTTTCTCGGTATGCATGGCAACTATGGACCCAACCTGCTGACAAATGAAGCTGATCTGATAATTGCAATAGGAATGCGATTTGATGACCGTGTCACCGGCAACCTGAAGAAATATGCAAAAAATGCAAGGATAATACATATTGAGATCGACGAAGCCGAGATCAATAAGAATGTACTGGTCGACCTCGAAATTAACAATGATGCAAAAGAAGTCCTCCAGGCTTTAATTCCTCTTGTCGAAGAAAAATCATATCAGTCATGGATCAGGGAATTCAGGATCTGCGATAAAACAGAATACGACAGGGTCATAAAATCAGAAACCAGACCTGAAGAGGGAAGTATCCGGATGGGCGAGGTGGTAAGGATTGTTTCAGACCTGACAAAAGGAGATGCTATCATTGTCACTGATGTGGGACAGAACCAGATGTCGGCTGCACGCTATTATAAATTCAGCGAACCAGGTTCCCTTGTGACATCCGGAGGAATGGGAACAATGGGATTTGGCCTCCCTGCTTCAATAGGAGCAAAGATCGGGAAGCCGGGGAAACAGGTAATCGCATTTATCGGCGACGGAGGATTTCAGATGACGATACAGGAGCTTGGAACAATCCTTCATTATAAGATCCCTGTAAAAATAATAATCCTGAATAACGGATTCCTTGGAATGGTAAGACAGTGGCAGGATATGTTCTTCAAAAAGAGATATGCATCAACGGAGCTTGTCAACCCGGATTTTGTGAAGGTGGCTGAAGGATTCAGGATCGCTGCAAAAAAAGTGATCAAAAGAGCAGACCTGAAGAGCTCGCTGGAAAGGATGCTGGCCGCTGAAGGACCTTATCTCCTTGATATTCACGTTGAAAAGGAAGGGAATGTACTTCCGATGATAGAACCGGGAGCATCAGTGTCAGAAGTAACACTTAACTATAAAAGATAGAAATGGGAAAACAGGAATTTACAATTTCAATCTTCAGTGAGAATCATATCGGTCTCCTTAACCAGGTGACCATAATCCTTACAAGGAGACAGATCAACATTGAAAGCATTACTGCTTCAGAATCAGCAGTAAAAGGCGTCCACCTGCTTACCATGGTGGTCAAGACGACTCCTGATATGATCAGGAAGGTAGCAAAACAGTTTGAAAAGCTGGTGGATGTCCTGAAGGTATTTGCCCATACATCTGATGAGATCATTTACCAGGAGATCGCTCTTTATAAGGTGACCACCAAAGGTCTTTTATCAGGAAACGTAATAGACAATATTGTCAGGACATTCAATGCACGCATTATAGAAGTGTCTCCTGAATATATGGTGATTGAAAAGACCGGTCACAAGGCAGAAATAGCTGATCTGCTTGCTCACCTTGAACCGTATGGCGTTCTCCAGTTCGTTCGTTCGGGAAGGGTCGCCATAACCAAACAGGTAAGGGAGCTAAGCTCATTTCTGAAAGAGATGGATGAGGCAAACAGGTATAAACAGGAAGAAGTGGAAACTTTAAATAGAAACTAAACTTAATATTATGGCACAAATCGATTTTGGCGGAGTAGTGGAAAACGTTGTGACAAGAGAAGAATTTCCCCTGTCTAAAGCCCGTGAAGTTCTTAAGAACGAGATAGTTGCGGTAATTGGATATGGTGTGCAGGGTCCGGCACAGGCAATGAATATGAAAGATAACGGCATCAATGTCATTGTCGGACAGGCGCCTGAATTCAAGGCTGACTGGGATAAAGCAGTA
>Ga0154664_158_pt1 | contig 21526 bp, 16 predicted proteins | sample Rifle2008BG13ft_FD_116093 | JGI IMG/M metagenome (GOLD analysis project Ga0154664, IMG submission 116093) | Bacteroidetes bacterium RBG_13_44_24 | reverse complement strand
CCTGCCTTCTGATGTTGCATACGACAGTTCGGTTCCGACGCCGAAACAGTTTATTGGTCATGAGATAGGTGAATGGCACCTCTCCCATGATAAGCTGTATTTCTATATGCTTGAACTGGCAAGAGTCTCCGGCAGGGCGGTATGGGAAGAGTATGGAAAAAGTCATGAAGGGCGCCCGCTCGGACATCTTATAATAAGTTCACCCGAGAATATAAATAACCTTGAGCAGCTCAGGCTGCAGCATCTTGCCCTGTGCGACCCTGATCAGTCAGGCAGGCTGGATATAAGTTCTATGCCCGTATTCATCAAACTGGGCTATGGGATTCACGGCAATGAATCCAGTGCCCAGAATGCATCGGCAGTTACAGCTTATTATCTGGTTGCAGGCCAAAGCGAAAAGATCAGTGAGTTGCTGAAAAATGCTGTAATCCTGATAGATCCTGCACTCAATCCTGACGGGATGCAGCGCCATTCAACATGGGTTAACTTCACGAAGAGCCTGAATAATAATCCTGATGCAAATTCCTGGGAGTTCAGTGAAAGCTGGCCGGGAGGCCGGACAAACCATTACTGGTTCGATCTGAACCGTGATTACCTGATGCTTCAGCACCCCGAGTCAGTTGGACGTGTTGCTGCCTTTTACAGATGGAGACCTAACATAAATACCGACCATCATGAGATGGGTGCCAATGCAACATTTTTCTTTCAGCCAGGTGTGCAAAGCAGGAACAATCCACTTACACCATCTGATATCCAGACGCTTACAGCTGAGATAGGAAAATATCATGAGAAGTACCTCAATTCGATAGGCAGCCTTTATTACTCTGAAGAAATCTATGATGATTTTTATATAGGTAAAGGTTCTTCCTATCCTGATATTCATGGCTCAGTCGGAATTCTCTTTGAGCAGGCAGGAGTAAAAGGCCATCTCAGGGAAACATCAGGTGGACTTCTTTCATTTCCATTTGCTATCAGAAACCAGTTCAATGTATCTCTTTCCAGCCTGGAGGCAGGATTGCAAATGAAAAACAACCTGCTTGAAAGCCAGAGAAAATTCTACAAAGATGCCCTTCTGCTGGCCGATAAGCACCCTGTCAAAGCCTATGTTTTCACTGAACCATCCGATAATCACAGATTATCAGAATTCATTAAGAATTTGTTATATCATAAGATCAGAGTCTACAGGTTATCAAGAGATATCAGCAGGGATGGTGTGCTTTATGAAGCTGAGAACAGTTTCCTGGTTCCTCTGAAACAAAATGAGCACAGATTCATAAGATGCCTTTTTGAACCTGTTAAGGAATTCACCGACAGCGCTTTCTATGATATCTCAACATGGGTGCTCCCGATGTCATTCAATATACAGTATTCTGGTATAAGCATAATCAGGGAAATGGAAGGTCTTGCCGGATCTGAAATAACCGAACCTCCTGAAGTCAGGGGTAAAGTTGAGGGTCCGCAGGATCCTTACGCTTACCTGTTCGAGTGGAATGAATATCTTTCTCCAAAAGCCCTGTACTCCCTTCAGAATGCCGGAGTCATAACAAGAGTTGCCACAAATAAATTCACTTTCGATGATGGAAGCTTCAGGCATGAATTTCCATACGGGACAATCCTGGTTCCCGTTTCGGGACAATCCCTCTCAAAGGATCAAATAAGGGCTTTGATGGAATCAGCAGCGCAGGATTGCGGATTAACGGTCTATGGAGTCAATACAGGACTCACTCCTGAAGGTATTGACCTTGGCAGCTCAGCATTTATGGTGCTCCGGAAACCAGCAGTGCTGATGATAGCCGGCGACGGAGCCAACAGTGCTGATGCCGGAGAGATCTGGCATATGTTTGATACCAGGTTCCGGATGCCTGTTACAATGGTGACTGCCTCAAGATTCGGATCAACAGACCTTGACGGATACAATGTCGTGATAATTACGGGATCGCCGGATATCAGCGCTTCTGGTATTGAAAATATCAGGACATGGAGCAATAAAGGAGGCACGCTGATAGGTTACGAATCAGGAAATACCTGGTTATCAAGGAATAAACTGGCAGAAATAGAGTCTGTGCCAGTGCCGGAATCAACTAAAAAGGATGGTGAATATATAAACCGTATGACTGATAACCTGTCGCGGCAGATTCCGGGTTCCATTTTTGAAACCAGACTCGATCTCACTCATCCTCTCTGCTACGGCTATACCCGGGACAGGCTCCCGGTTTTCAAATCAGGCGCGTCAGCATCTAAAGAAGATAAAAATATCTATAATAATCCGGTGACCTACACTTCAAATCCGCTGCTCAGCGGTTACTGTTCCAAAGCGAATGAAGAGAGGATCAGCGGAACTGCCTTTGCAAGCGTTCATGGATCAAGGATCATCTCTATCTACGATAATACCAATTTCAGAGCTATCTGGTACGGAACGAATAAGATCTTTATGAATGCGGTGTTTTTCGGGCAGATATTAGGTCAGGGGAGAATTGAATATGGAGAATAAGAGATTATTTGATTCCCCCCTTGAGGGGGGTTAGGGGGATGTTATTTTTCATTGATAAACATCCCCCCGACCCCCTTCAAAGGGGGAGTTGTTTAGTTTTAAAATACCATTTTCCTTACATGAACATCCTTTAATGCCATGAGATCCCTTTCAAGATGCCTGTGCTGCGTTTTATCACCGGTAAGCTCAAGGATAATCAGTCCGGCCGGTTCTCCAAAGAATACTTCATTTACTCCGAGCCGGGTGCGGATATAGCAGCCGTAGGTTGTAAGAAGCTTCTGTACTGACACAACAACATCATGCTTCTTCCCGACAAGGATACCGAGTATCTCTGCGGATCCTGCAGATTCATCCTCCGGAGATTTTGCATCAGATGAGGAAAAGACCATTTCCCTGATAACTATGCCTCCCAGAGGTTCAAGCTCACTGATAAGTTCCGCAGATTCTTCTTTGTCGTCTTTCAGGTGAAGAATAATATATGCTTCGCGGCTGCAGACATTATCTGTAACCTCATGGAAACCAAGGCGGGTAGTTATTACGCCGGAATGCCTTGAGAGTATCTCCTGTGTGAGACCAGCTTCTTTAATGCGGTCAATGATTTTAATACCTATTACCTTTATCATAATCGCAATAATATTTCATAACTCTTTAAAACCCACCCCAAACCCCTCCAAGGAGGGGATTTGATTTACTTAAAAATATAAATCTCTTTCGCCTTTCTTTATCCTTTCGATCTTTTCGCGCGTATTATGCGCAACTCCAGGTTCAAGAGTAACAAGGTTCTTTTCTATCACCTTCCAGCCTTTTTCGGCGACTTCTCCTGTTGCATAGTCACAGATGTATTCCGATAGAGTCAGTATCGCATTGGGAGTACAGAAACGCTTTATAAAACCCGGAACCGAGAATTCCATGAAATGCTCGCCTGTTCTTCCCATCCTGTAACATGAGGTGCAGAATGAAGGCAGGTAATCATTTGTAAGCAATTCATCTATTACCTCTGCAAGTGACCTTGGATCACTTATCTTAAACTGCTCACGGTTCAGGTTCTGGACTTCGTTCTTTGATTCCGAATACGATCCCAGTTCAAGCTTCGTACCACCATCTATCTGTGATACACCATATTTTAAAACTTCTCTTCTGACATCAGGAGCTTCACGGGCTGTTAAAATCAGTCCGGTGTATGGCACTGCCAGTCTCAGAATGGCTACAAGCTTTTTAAAATCCTCGTCGCTGGTCTGGTACTGTCCGTTGATCTTCAGGCTGAGAGCATCCTTGATCCGTGGAAACGAAATTGTATGAGGTCCGACATTGTAGCAGGCTTCAAGGTGATTGGCATGGCGGACCAGTCCGAGAACTTCAAATCGCCAGTCGTACAGCCCGAAGAGTGCGCCGATTCCCACATCATCAATACCTGCCTCCTGGGCTCTGTCAAGTGCAGTTATCCTCCATTCATAGTCTTTTTTCTTTCCTCCCAGGTGATACCACTTATATGCTTCCGGGTGATATGTCTCCTGGAAGATCTGATAAGTGCCTATGCCCGAATCTCCGACTGTCCTGAATCCGTCAATATCCAGCGGGGCAGCATTGATATTCACCCTGCGGATCTCGCCATGTCCTTTTTTTACACTATAAACCATTTTTACGGTATGGGCAATGTATTCGGGTGAATAATCGGGATGCTCACCATATACCAGTATGAGTCTTTTCTGTCCGTTGTCTTCCAGCGCTTCAACTTCCTTTATGATCTCTTCGTCGGAGAGGGTTTTCCTGACAGCGTCCCTGTTAGAGACCCTGAATCCGCAGTACTGGCAGTTGTTTGTGCACCTGTTGCCAACATAGAGGGGCGCAAAAAGAACAATCCTGTTACCGTATACTTTTTCCTTAAGCTCTCTTGCGCCCTGTTTGATCTCATCAGCAAGGTCTGTACCTGATGAATTAACCAGCACTGCTGTCTCTTCCATGGTCAGTCTCTTCTTGTCGAGCGATTTGGCAATAACATCCCTTACCCTTTTCTTGTCCGGCTTGGTTTTGTTAATCAGATCCCATATCTCACCGGTATCAATGAATGGTTTCATTCGTTGATCGGGGATGCTCAGTTTTTCGGGTGAGAACCTCATCAGGTTAAAGTATTAATAAACTACAAAGATAACCACAAAAAGAGTGTTATGAAATGATTATGGTCAGTATATAAGATCTGTTATCTCCTCCTTTGCAGCTTCAAGCTTTGCATGGATTTTTGCATCTGTCAGACCAACTGATCCATGTATCTTTTTGTGGAACAGAACTTCAGTTTTTTTACCGGTGGAAGTTTCCTGGTTTTCAAAAATATTAACCAGCACTTCCTGAGTTACCTGATCTTCACTGGTGATTAGTACCATGCCTTTTGAGGTGTGATTCCCGGAAGCGATTGATACTGCATATATACCGGGAGAAGGCAGCAGTTTGCATTCTTCGGTAACCGGGATTATCATGAAATCCTGCAGGATATTTGAGGAATATTGTTCAGGTATGCCAATAATAAGGTAATAATGATCAAGATACGCGTTTGCCCTCTGGATATATCCTTCCCTGACAGCCTTACGGATTTTTGTTGAGCTTACAGTTTCATGCTGAACCTCCTGCTCAGGAATCTCTTCTGCCTCAAAATTATATTTATTCCTCCATCCCCAGAGCTGCTTATAGTCGCCCTCCTGTTTAAAGCCGAAATGATGGTTAAAGCCGACAACGACAACTTTTGCGTGGAGGATCCCGTACAGATACTCCCTGACGAACTCCTCACTTGTAGTTCTTGAGAATTCTTTTGTAAAAGTCACTATTATGAGATTATCCAGTCCTGCCTTCCGGAGAAGTTCAAGTTTTTCCTCCTGTGAATTGATGAGCTTTAATTCCTTGCCGGCAGTTTCAGGGTAGAGGACTTTCCTGGGATGGGGATCAAAAGTTATCAGGACCGATTCGCCATCGTGTTTATGTGCCAGCATCTTGAGCCTGTTAAGAATTGTCTTATGCCCGATGTGAACTCCATCGAACGAACCCGTAGTCACAACAGGATTCTTTATTTCCTTAACCTCCTCAAATCCTCTGTAGATCTTCATCCTCAACCGGGAATTCTAAATTGTGTTTTCTTTCACGAAATAGGCTACCTTTTCAATAGACGTTATCATATCATACTCTTCGAGGTACACCCATGAAGGTACATTAAGAGGAATTGTAGTGTAGTTAAGTATCCCTTTGACTCCATACCTTACAACCTCATCCGCGATTTCCCTTGCATAGTCAGCAGGCACTGTCAGAATAGCTATCCGGATATCCTGTTCCCTGATAATCTTCTCCATTTCATTATGCGGAAAGCACTTTACTCCGGAGATAACCTTGTTGACTTTCTGGGGATCAGTGTCAAACGATGCCACGAGGTTGAGCTTTGATCTTTTGCCCTTGAAATATGCAGCAACCGCTCTTCCAAGATTTCCTATACCAACGATAGCCACGTTAATGCCATTCTCAGAATCAATAATAGTACCGATGGTATCGATGAGTTCTTTAACATCATAACCTTTTCTCTGAACTGATGAATAACCTATCAGCATCAGGTCACGCCGGACCTGCACTGCAGTTACCTGCATACGCGCAGCCAGTTCGTGAGAATAAATGAAATTCCTTTTTTCATTAAGACATTCGAGCAGGGTTCTTCTGTACTCGCTTAGTCTTTCAATAGTTTTTCCCGGTAGTTTCATGTTTTTTGTCGTTATAATTACTATTTTTTTGGCAGCCTGACAATAAAGAGAGTACCTGCATCCGGTGTGCTTTCCACCTTGATTTCACCATGGTATAAATCGATTACTTTTCTGACAATAGACAATCCCAGTCCGCTTCCTGAAATATTTTTTGTCTTATCATTCCTGACCCTCATGAACTCGGTAAACAGATTTCCCTTGTCGTCTTCCGAAATGCCGATACCTGTATCAGAGAAACCCAGAACTATATCATTTTCATCGCTTTCAATGGTAATATCAACTTTCCCTCCGAACCTGTTGTACTTAACGGCATTGGAGATGAGGTTGTTAAAGATGATATCCATATCTTCGGGATCAGCCATGATAACTGAATCGTTCCTGACAACCAGATTGATTGTGACATCCATTTGTATTGCATAGGGCTGAACTGTGACAATTGCTCCTTTTGCAATTTCAGTCAGGTCGATTTTCCGGATCTTCTCCTCTTTCTTTTCGAGGCGTATTTTAGTAAAATCGAGCAGGTCCATTATCAGGTTTCTCATGCCCTGTACCCTTTGAAGCGATCTGTCGATTTGATTGGCATAATCATCAATTTTGTCGCCAGCCTGTTTCTCCTGCATCATCCTGAGATATCCCTCAAGGGCATTCAGAGGAGCCTTAAGTTCATGCGAGAGAACTGAAAGAAACTGGTACCTGATCTTTTTGCCTTCCTGGTTCAACCTGTGTGTGACCTTTTTAAGGTACAGCTGCTTTGAAATATTTTCGATGCTTGATTTCAGCTCCTGGGGAGTGAAGGGTTTCGGTATAAAATCAGTGGCACCGTCGCGGGTAGCCCTGATAGCAACATCAAGAGATGCATAGGATGTTATCATTGCCGTTGCTATATCATACTTCTTCTCACGGATCTTCTCCAGGACATCCACGCCCTGCATCCCCGGCAATTTGTTATCAAGAAGAAGAATGTCAGGCTTCTCCCTCTCAATTATGGTTAATCCCTCCTCTCCTGAGGCAGCAGTAATAACCTCGAATGTATAATCCTCATCCATGAACGGATAGGTTACATGATAGTTACCAAGGATCCTGGTAACTCCCGACCTGATCCCGGGTTCATCATCAATAACCAGAATCTTTAAAACTGCCATGTTAAAGCTTTAATAGTTTCATTATTTCCTGATCGAGCTGCTCTGCTCTTATTCCTTTCTCGAGATACCTGTCAGCCCTGATCCACGATTTATCCTTTTCAGAATCAAGACTGAATGACATGCCGGTCTCACGGGCAACCGCCGTTGCCAGGATAACAGGCACACCGGGATACAGTTTCCTGATCTTGTAACACAGTATGAATCCGCTGTCATCACTCTCCATCATAAGATCAAATATTGCCAGGTCGGGTTTGAACTTCTGCATTATTGATTCTGCCTCAGCCTGGCTCTCTGCCGTTACTGTCTTGTATCCTGCCTTACCCAGGCTGAATACCGTCTGGAAAAGATAGTCAGGATCATCATCTGCCACCAGGATTGTGTAATCACTTTTTTTCATCTCACTACAAATATCTGTTAAATCCTTGTTCTAATAACTATTACCTTTTAGTCTGTCGCTATGCTCCGTCTTTAAGTCTTAACGGGCTTCGCCCTGTCTGTCGCTGCGCTCCGTCAATAATCTCGGACTTTAAGACAGCGAACGAAGCGAATAAGACAATCTATTCTTTCCTTCTTGGTAACACGATCCTGAAACTGGTCCCTGTCTTTCCTTTCGCCTGATCTGTATTGGACTCGACCGTTATCTGTCCCTTATGCATCTTCACAATACCATAGGCAGTAGCAAGTCCAAGTCCGGTTCCAAATCCCAGGCCCTTGGTAGTAAAGAACGGCTCAAATATCTTAGCCTTATCCTCCTCTTTAATGCCTGTGCCTGAGTCACTTATAGTTATGCTGACATCGCCCAGTGTATCATCCAGAGCGATGTTTATTTCTCCTCCTTCCGGCAATGCCTCAAACGCATTCCTGACAAGGTTTGTAAACACCTGGGTCATTTGTTCAGCATCAAGCATCGCTTCCGGATTCGTTGTCCTGTCTGTGGTAATAATATTCACATTAGCAGGTACTATAAGGCTTCCCAGGCTCAGTTCTACCAGTTCCTTAATATTTACCAGCTGGTGGTTCACCTGGTTTTTCCTCGCAAAATTAAGGAGACCTGCAACTATCTTCTTGCAGCGTCCTGCCTGTTCAGCTATCAGCTTAAGATCCTCCCTGACAGGATCACCATCCTTGCTTTCTTCAAGAAGTATATTGCTGTACATGATCACAACACCCAGCGGATTATTCAGCTCATGAGCAATACCTGCCGAAAGCTGACCCATATGCGCGAGCTTTTCAGATTGCTTCAGAGCTTGTCTGACTTCTCTCAGCTTTTCATTTGAGAGGGCCAGGTCATTAACTGATTTATGGAGTTTTTCTATTGTGTAAGGAAGACACATCTCAACTTCAGCAAGTCCTTTCTTTATCGCCATTGCATGCTCTACACAGCTTTCATACCCGCATGCACCGCAATCGAGCTGATCTTTCTTTGTTATCTTGCCCATGGAAATGAGAACCTCTTCAACATCTTTTTCTTCCAGTATCAGAGTCCGGTGATCTTCAGGCTTATGATGAACCGAAAGATCCAGATCAGAATACTCGTTGAATGCCATCTGCCAGGCATTGTGGTTCTCTTTCTGCATTTTGCTGCTTGCATAGGTGCTTACCAGAGCCCTTCTGTTGTACTGTTTCCCGTTTTTCGAGAGACCCGGCCCCATTATGCAGCCTTCACAGCAAAGAAGTTCCACATGCTGTTTCTTAATAAGTCCTGCCTCAAACTCTTTCAGGGCTTCCTGGAAATCGATCCTTCCTTCAGCAGCAATAATATTTCCGGTAATAGCATCGTCGTTTATGTTTGCAGCCTGAAGCAATCCCCGTGTGACAGGGAATATTGCTCCGCGTCTGCCTGCAGGAGGATCAAAGTCTGAAGGCTGACTGGAAGCAGCAGAAATCCGCAGAGCTGAAAAGAGTTCTCTCAGTTCAGAAAAAGTGATCACCTCATCCACTTCACTGCTTTCAGCTTTTTTTGCAACACACGGACCGATGAAAACAACTTTTGTATCCTTTCCGTATTTTTCGTGCATTACCCTGGTCATCGCAACCATCGGCGAAACAACAGGCGCCAGGTTGTCAACAAGCCCCGGATGGTAGTGTTTTACATAATTGACTATAGAAGGGCAATCAGAAGATATGAAATATTCGCTGCTTTCAGCCACGAGGGACTTGTATCTTTCAGCCACCAGGTCTGCTCCAAAAGAAACTTCAGATACATAATTAAAACCAATTGATCTTATCATTCCAACCAGAGATCTGTGATCGGCGATATCATAAAACTCTGCAGGGAAGCTGGGTGCCACTATTGCAGCAACCTTTGACTCATCCCTGATCAGTGCAAGTACCCGGTCGGTAGTATTCAGAAACACCTTTGCACCCTGGCTGCAAACTTTAGTACAGTTTCCGCAGGCAATACACCTCTCATCTATCACCTCTGCCTGACCTCCTACAATACGGATAGCCTTGGCAGGGCATTCCCTGACACAGGTGTAGCATGTTCGGCAGAGTTCTTTAATAGTGTAAACCAGCATGGTGTTACTTGTTGCTTGTTGCTTGTTCCTCGTTATTTGTTCCCCCTTTGAAGGGGGAGGGGGGATGTTTTTACCTGCCTTTACATCCCCCTAACCCCCCTCAAGGGGGGAACTATATTTTTATAACAATACATTCCTCTTCTCAAAATGGGTATGAAAGATCTTCTTATCGGAGATCTCCTTGTTCTCCTTTATAAGCTTTTCATACATTTTAATTATTACCGGCGATTTCTCAGGAATGCTTACCGCATCTGTTTCATCGGCCTGCCAGATCATTTTCGCGCGGTTTTTCTTTTCATCCTTTGATTCCCTTAATGCGAGACCTGCTCCATTGATACATCCTCCCGGGCAGGTCATGACCTCGATAAGGTCATATCTCTTTCCTGCAGTCTGGGACGTCTTCAGTTTTTCCAGCCCTGTCAGTCCGTCAACAACAGCAACATTAAACTCAGCTTCTCCGATAATAAATGAAGCTTCCCTGAATGAACTGCCGGAGCGCAGCTTTTTGAACATTTGCCTCTGAGCCTCGGTTTTCATCATCCTGAACCATACTGATCTAATGACTCCTTCTGCCAGACCACCTGATAATTCAGCCATTGCTGATACTGAGCTTCTCCCTTCCATTGGTTCATCAGCCGGTTCCATACCAGTATTCGCAGCATCAATTCCGTACAATCTTATCAGCCTGGTAAGTTCCCTGATTGTAAGGACCGAATCAACATCGCTTATACCTTTGCGCATCATACCGTCGCGCCTGGCTTCAAATTTCATCGCGGTGCATGGTGTAACAGAAACGGAAAAGATCTTTTCCGGCCTGACAGATGATTGTCCGGCTACAATAGTCTTGATCAGAGCTCCGGCAATCTGCTGCGGTGATTTTACCGTTGACAGATCAGGGATGACTGATGGCATGAACTGTTCAGCATATTTGACCCAGGCAGGACAGGCGCTGATATACAGTGGTTTATCACTTTTTTTACCGGCTTTTTCCATCAGCTGGTCTGTCAGTTCAGATATACAGATATCGGTGCCTGTGCCGGTGTTGAATACCTTATCGAATCCTATCTTGCGCAGGATGGAATTGATCACCTTATCAAAATCCCTGTTGTATTTTATACCAAGTTCTTCGGCTATGCCTGCGGGAACAAGAGGTGAATACTGGATAACCTTGAGCATCTCGGGTTTGTTCAGATAATCCCGGACCTCAGTTATATTGTGTTTTTCATGCAGCGCTGCCGTCGGGCATACAAGTACGCACTGGCCGCAATTAATACAGCTTGAGAAATTGAAATCGCGGTCCATTGCCGGGCCGACATGGGTCAGTCTTCCTCTCCTGATAAAATCCAGTGAGGTGGAAGTTATCATCTCCTCGCAAACCCTTACGCATCGTCCGCAGAGTATGCACTTTGAAAGTTCCCGTACTATTGCCGGACTTGACTGATCCAGCCGCGGCTTGATCTTCTTTGACCGTATACGTCTCTCGCTGATATTAAGTTCTTCTGCGAGTCTCTGAAGTTCACAATCAAGGTTGCGGTCGCAATAAAGGCAGTCATCAGGATGATTTGAAAGAAGGAGCTCAACAATGGTTTTCCTGGCAGTTATGACTCTGGGTGAATGAGTCCTGATCTTCATCCATTCCTCTACAGGCTGCGAGCAGGCGGTAACAAGCCTTTCGCGTCCCTCAACCTCAACAACGCACATCCGGCAAGCCCCGGTGGGTGAAAAATCCTTCATCCTGCAGAGAGTCGGAATGATTATCCCGTTGCGGTTAAGTGCAGAAAGGATCGTTTCTCCTTTCTCAGCTTTGATCTTTTTATTATTTACCTGTATAGTAAAAAACATGACAGCTATTTAACTGTAATTGCGCTGAACTTACATATATCATAACAAATCCCGCATCCGGTGCATTTATCCTCAACAATGAAGAAAGGCTGCAGTCTTGTTCCATAGATGGCATTAACAGGGCATTTCGACGCACATGCAGTACACCCGGTGCACTTATCAACATCAATTGAAAATGTTCTCAGTCCCCTGCAGATGTTCGCCCTGCATTTTCTGTCAAAGATATGCTCCTCAAATTCCTCCCTGAAGTTCTTCAGTGCGCTGATGAACGGATTCGGGGCATTCTGACCTAGTCCGCACAGCGAAGTGTCCTTCATCACAGAAGCGATGCCTTCAAGCTGCATCACTCCTTTGAAACGCTCCAGGGTAGTGCCGGCTTCTTCATTTTCAGGTTTTCTTATGATGCTTTCAAGTATCTCGAGCATTCTGCCTGTACCCTCGCGGCACGGGATACATTTGCCGCAGCTTTCATCCCTCATGAATTCCATATAATACCTTACAAGGTCGACCATGCATGTGTTTCCATCGATGATCACAAATCCCCCTGCTCCCATCCCGATACCTTTTTCTTTCATTACATCAAAATCGACTTTAAGTTCAAGGTTCTCTGCTGTTATGAATGAACCTGATACGCCACCAAGCTGAACAGCCTTGAATTCTTTTCCTTCCTTTATTCCGTCAGCAATATCTTCAAGTATGGTTCGTACGGGAGTTCCCATCTCAACCTCCACCACTCCCGACATTCTCCCTTTTCCTGCCACAGCAAACACTTTTGTGCCGGGGCTGCCTTCAGTTCCTATCGTATGGAACCATTCAGGACCATTCTGCATTATTGCCGGCACATTCATCAGTGTTTCGACATTATTAATTACAGTTGGCTTGCTGAACAATCCCGATGTTGTCGGGTACGGAGGTTTAAGCCGGGGCATACCTCTTTTGCCTTCCAGGGTGTTTATCAGGGCTGTCTCCTCACCGCATACAAAAGCGCCGGGCTCCCTGCGGATAACAATATCAAGACTGTAACCGCTTGAGTAAATGTTATGTCCGAGGAGTCCGTATTCTCTCGCCCTGTCAATGGCATGCTGAATTCTTTGCCTGGCGTGCTCTGATCCTTTCCTGAAAAAGATGAAAGCGCTTGATGCTCCAATGGCATATGAGGCAATTGCAATTCCTTCGATAAGCTTAAACGGATCGCTTTCAAGAAGCGTCCTGTCGGTAAAAGCGCCGGGATCGCTTTCTTTTGCGTTGCATATCAGGTATCTTGCCGTTGATCCCGTATTCAGCGCCTGCTTCCATTTAAGTCCGGTAAGATAACCGCCTCCGCTCCTTCCTCTCAAACCGCTTCTTTCAATGATATCACAGACTTCTTCGAAAGTGTAATTCCTGATCGCTTTGGCAAAAGCCCTGAATCCGCTCCTGGCTATGTATTCATCAATGCTCCAGGGATCATAGCATCCGCAATTGTTCATCACTACCCTCTTCTGGTTCGCGAAGAAAGGATGTTCATCGATGAAAGGAATTCCATGCCACATTTCAAATCCATGAGTGCCATTCTGACCGGCAAGGTCTTCTTCATTGATATCGCTATGGAAGACACCATTCAGAAGAGGTTCAACCTTTTCTTCCGTAATATTCCTGAAAAAGAGCTTGTTCTTTCCGGGGAGCTGGATGCAGACCAGAGGTTCAAAATTTGCGGGACCGGAACATCCGGTTTTTACCAGACTGGCTTTAAGTGCATTATTATCAATATACTCTCTTACCGCAGAATATGCTTTTTCAGATCCTGCAATAATACTGCTTGTTCCGGAAGAAATATAAATGACAGGGATGGCTGTTTTTTCGCGCCGGACCTCCTGAAGCACCTTTTCAGTTTCTGCAGGAAGGATGTCCGATTCGAACAGCAGGACCTTCTCAACCATGAATTTCTTCAGATCTTCCATCTAGTCATTTTCGATTAAGAACCTGAGTTTTTTAATCAACTCCGGGAGATGCTCCGGTCTGATATGTGTGTGATACTCGTCGTTTACTTTAATTATTGGGCCATGATTGCATCCTCCCATACAACTTTCAGTTTCATAGCTGAAAACCCCGTCCCTTCCCGTCTGCCCTGCTTCAAGTCCTGTAATCTCCCTTATCTTGCTGATAACTGATTGAGATCCGTTAATGAAGCATGATGTGCCGTTGCATATTTTAATATGTATTTTCCCGGCAGGAATGAATCTGAACTGATCATAAAAAGTTGCCAGTCCGTATATCTTTGTTGTGCTGAGACCGACAAAATTGCCTGCCTTAACTATTGTTTCCTCCGACAGATATCCGTTTTCATCCTGAATTTCCTGGAGCAGCGGAATCAGGTCCTCCCTCCTGCCTGGTTTGTATTTCTTCAGAATTGAATCGATTGCCGGGTTCATCAGTATCAGTATAATACAATATACAAAAATAATAATTTTATTGTTAATAAATAAACATTGTTAATTATTTCACAATAAAAAATCAGCGTACGTTTTCTATTTAAAATGATCTATTTGATTGCATTTCAATGCTTTATGAATATTCAGAAAATATGGCTGATTAGATGATCCTATGCCATCAGAATATATTATCTGTTTAATTACTTGAATTTTACGTTTTGAAGGCATGATCACGGCACAGAAATAATTATTACATTTGAAGTTGTTGTTTTTTAATAAACAGTAGAAAGATGACCAGGGAAGTTGAAATGCATATCTGTCTCGGCAGTTCCTGCTTTTCAAGAGGTAACAAAGAAGTGGTGGCATTCATAAAGGATTACCTGAAGAAGAACCATCTTGAAGATAGTGTTATTTTCAGGGGCGCCCGCTGCATGGGAAACTGCAGTAAAGGCCCGAATCTTAAGATCGGTGACAGGATTGAAGAGGAAGTTGCCATTCCAGGGATTGAAGCAATCCTTGAAAGAGAATTAGCCAAATTGAAATAGAAGCAAGGGGTGACAATAATGAACAAGATAAAACCTGTTTTATATATAAATGATGAAAAATGCAGGAACTCATATTCCTGCGTAAGGGTTTGTCCGGTGAATGCCATTGAGGTGAAGACCCGGAAGCCTCATCCCACGATCATCCCTGAAAGGTGTATCGGATGCGGATTATGCTACGTGTCCTGCTCTCCGCGCGCAATTACTTTCCGCGATTCAAAAGAGGAAGTAAAAGCCCTGTTGTTGTCAGGCAGAAAAAAGGCTGCACTGATTGAACCAAGTATAGCATCGGAGTTTGATGACATTACCGATTACAGGAAGTTCGTGGCAATGATCCGCTCGCTTGGCTTTGATCATGTACATGAAGTATCATTCGGAGTTGATCTTATAGCCTCAAAATATGCCGATCTGTTCAGCAGATCAGAAGGTAAATATTATATCACTGCAAATTGTCCGTCAATAGTCAAGCTTATTGAGAAATTCCACCCGGAGCTGACACCCAACCTCTCCCCCCTGGTTTCGCCGATGGTAGCAACCGCCATGGTAGTCAGGGAGTTGTATGGGCCTGATGCAGCAATTATCCAGATAGGTCCCTGCATTGATGCTAAGGATGAAGCCTTGCTTTACAAATCAGGAAAGCTGGTGGAAAGGGTTCTTACATTCATTGAACTGCGGCAGCTCTTTGAAGAATTCAATATCCAGGAAAAACTTGTTAAAATGTCGGATTTTGATCCTCCCTTCGGCTACTGGGGCGCTCTCTATCCTGTTCCTGCAGGCATAATACAGGCTGGCGGACTAAAGCGCGATATGGTCTCAAGCAAAGTGATCACGGCATCAGGAAAGGAAGATATACTTGAAGCCATAAATGATTATGATAAGTACATAGATACGATTCACCATCACTTTAACCTCTTCTTCTGTCACGGATGCCTGCTGGGACCCGGAATGGAGCACCACAGTGAGAGGTTCAGGAGAAGAGCCCTGGTAAGCAGGTACACGGAAAAGAGAATTAGCGTTCTTGATAAGGAATTATGGCAGAAGAACATGGATAAATGGCTGAAGCTTGATTATTCCAGGAGCTTCACGCCAGATGACCAGAGGATCCCCGAACCCCCTGCTGAAGCTATTAATGAGGTCCTGAAGATCGTTGGTAAACAGGATCCCGGTGAGGAACTCGACTGCGGAGCCTGCGGATACATGTCGTGCCGCGAATTTGCTTCAACAGTAGCCAAAGGTCTGGCAATTCCGGAAATGTGCCACACTTTTAACCTCCGCAATAAACAGGAATATATTGAAACCCTGAGACAGACAAACAGGAAACTAGCTGAAACCAAAAAAGCGCTGAAGGAATCAGAAGAGCTTGCGCTGAGGGAGAAAGAGGTAGCGCAGGGAGCTTCAGACATGATGAACAATATGCTTGAAAAACTCCCGACAGGTGTGGTGATTGTCGACAACAACCTGAAGATCCTTCATTCAAACCTGAGCTTTATCAATACCATAGGCGAGGATGCGAAGGCAATTGCTGAAGTTATTCCCGGACTTGCAGGAGCTGATATCAAAACACTTGTCCCTTTCAATATATACAACATGTTCACCTTTGTCATAAAGGAAGATGAACCAGTTGTAAGCAAGGATGTTCACTGGGACGACAGGATGCTCAACATTTCAATATTCCCTATCAAGAAGAACAAGATGTGCGGAGCCGTGATCCGTGACCTCTATTCGCCTGAAGTGCAGGGAGAAGAGGTTACAAACAGGGTCAGCGAGGTTATTGAGAAGAACCTTGAAATGGTTCAGAAAATAGGATTTCTGCTCGGGGAAGGAGCATCTGAAACAGAGCAGATGCTTAATTCGATAATTGAGTCCTATAAAAAAAGAAGCCGGAAAAACAGCGCGAAAGAATCTTGATTGAAAAAGGATTTTTACATAGAAATCAACTGCCAGCAGCGGAATCATGATGGTGAGAAGATCTGCGGCGACGTCTTTCTCTACAGGTATATAAAGGAAGAGGACAGGGTGATTGCAGTTCTGTCGGATGGTATGGGCCACGGTGTAAAGGCAAACATCCTGGCAACGCTTACATCGACAATGGCACTTAACTTCACACGCGAGCATAAAGAGGTTGACCTTATAGCGGAAATAATAATGAACACCCTCCCGGTTTGCAGCGAAAGGAAGATCAGTTACTCAACTTTTACGATAGTCGATATCGAGAGCAGTGGTAAAGCGACCATACTCGAATATGACAATCCTCCTGCAATTATACTCAGAGGCAGTGAAATATTTGATCCGTCGTGGAAAAAGGTGGTCCTTGAAAAGGGTAAGCATGCAGGCAAAGTCCTGAAGACATGCACATTCATGCCTGAAAAAGAGGACAGGATTATCTTGTGTTCCGACGGCGTGGCTCAGAGCGGGATGGGCAGTGAAGCATTTCCGTTCGGATGGGAAAGGGACAATGTGGCATCATATGCGGCTACGCTGACAAGCAGTGAGACTTCCATTTCTGCTTCAATGCTTGCGGGGAAGATTGTTTCCATGGCGCATAAGAACGATGTATACAAGGCTAAAGACGATATCAGCTGTGCAATAATTTACTTCCGTGATCCCCGTAAACTGATGTTATGCACAGGACCTCCCTACGAAAAGGAAAAGGACAAAGAACTTGCTGTAAAAGTCAGGGATTATAAGGGTAAAGTTATCCTTTGCGGAGGAACAACTGCCGATATCGTAGCCAGGGAGCTGAACAGGAAAATCGTTGATGAGCTTATCTTTGAAGATCCTGACCTGCCACCCGAGAGCTTCCTTGAAGGTATTGACCTCGTGACAGAGGGGATACTGACCCTGCAAAAGGTAAATGAGATCCTGAAAAACTTCAACAACAGCGTCAGGCTGGGAAAAGGACCTGCTGACAAGATTGTGAAGCTGTTAATGGAAAGCGATGAGATCCACTTTATCATTGGCACCAGGATAAACATAGCGCACCAGGATCCAAACCTTCCCGTAGAGCTTGAAATAAGAAGAACCGTGGTAAAACGAATTGCCCGGCTGCTTGAGGAAAAATGGCTCAAAAACGTAACATTTGAGTACATATAAAACCGGCGGCAGGCGACCGGCAACAGGCAACAGGCAAAAGAAACTAATATAATGACTTATTATTTCCTGGACTCAGTTTTAAGAAATTCAAGTACCTTTCTGAACAGAGAAGGCTGAATATCCGGATAAGTTAGATTATCAGGAAGACAGTCAAACAGGTTTACTTCATTTATTTCAGAATCTGGTGACAACTGTTCTACGCGGGTGACCTCAGCAAAGAAGAGCCTGCCATAACCTGTAGTGCCATCTTTTTCAACAGAATAGGTTGCCACACAGGTAAGATTGAATTCAACTGCTCCTGTTTCTTCCATCAGCTCCCTGCGGGCAGTATCCTCAGGTAATTCATTATCCTCTATATGCCCGCCGGGAATTTCCCAGGCAGAGCGGTCTCGATGCCTCACCAGAATCCACTTTCCATTATGACGTGCTGCAATAACCGAGTAGATCAGCCGCTCTTTCGGTTTATACACCGGATCATGGAACCTTACATTTGTCATTTGTTTATCTTATGCAGTTGCGAATGTAAGAATATTCATATAAACATAAATGACTATTTTTACATACAACTCAGCGATTAATGGTTATAATAATTACCCTTATAGTTCTTGAAATACTGATCATCCTGGTCCTGAAGGAATATTTCTATAATTCGTCAAAGCCTAAATTTTATATATCACTGCTTGCGCATAGTTTGCTGAGCATATGGTTATGGTTTGTTATAATCGTTTCTGTCTTTCATAAGGGTTTTTTTGATACTCCATGCAATATCTGGATGCACCTGAATATGGCAGGGATGTTTATTGCTGTAGGATTGCCAAGGATGTTATTATGCCTGATTCATTACACGGGCAAGCTGATAAGGAGCAGGAAAGGAGGTTATCTCAAAGGGCTGACACGGGCAGGACTTATTATATCTGCAATTATTATTTCAGTGATTGCACTCGGCACTTTTGTCGGGAAATTCAATATAAAAACCGAAGAGGTAACAATAAAGATCAAAGGATTGGATGAAGAGCTTGACAGCCTCAAAATAGTGCAGATCTCTGATCTTCATCTTGTTACATTTTATAAGCACCACAACCGGTTACTCAGTGTAATTGACAAAGTAAACAGCTTCAATCCCGATCTGATAATCAATACCGGGGATTTTGTCAGCTACGGCTGGAGGGAGTTTGAGAGAAATGATACGATACTTTCAAAAGCCCGGAGCAGGTACGGGAATTTTGCCATCCTCGGGAACCATGATATGGGTACTTACTATCCGGGTTTATCGGCAGAGGAAAGGAAGGTCATTGCCGCTAAAGTGAATGAACTGGCAACAAGTTCAGGGTATAATGTTCTTAATGATGAAAACGTGATTCTGAATATTAAAGGTTCTGAGGTTGCACTTATTGGAGTGGAAACATATGGCAGGCATCCCGATATAGTTCACAGCGACCCGGTTATAGCGGCTGAAGGTACTGACAGCGCTGATCTAAGGATCTTACTGGCTCACGACCCCAACCAGTGGAGGGAAGATGTTGCCGGAAAAACAGATATTGAGCTTACCCTTTCAGGTCATACCCATGGAATGCAGGTCGGGATTATTACAAAAAGGTTCAGTTGGAGCCCGTCAAAATACTTCTATCCTGAATGGAACGGATTGTTTTCAGAGGGGGATCAGTATCTGTACGTAAACCGCGGTCTTGGTGTTATGGGTGTTCCCTTCAGAATCTGGATGCCACCTGAAATAACCGTGCTTACATTAGTAGCTGATTAAATAAAGCAAGGCGGCCTGCAGATTCAGAACTTTGTTTATTCCATTATGAATGAATTAATATACAAAGTAGTTTTTTCACGGAGAAAATCAATAAGCATAACTGTTACCCCGGACAAAGGAGTGATTGTCAGGGCTCCGTACGGGGTATCATCAAATTCCATAGATAAATTTGTCAGGGAAAAGGAAGGCTGGATCCGAAAACATACTGATAAGTATTCAGGAATTACACGTTTAAATAACAATAAGAAATATATCGATGGAGAAACTCATCTTTTTATGGGTAAGGAATGCAGATTAAAAATCATTTACTCCACACAATTGTTTGTTAATCAATATGATAATATTATAGAGGTTGGCACTGACGGGAAAGATGGCAGGGTAAAAATGATGCTTGACCGGTGGTACAGGAAAAAGGCAGGGGATTTTATATCCGGGAATATAAAAGAAATACTGAACAGATACAGTGATCATGGTTTTTTCCCGTCAGCTCTTGTTGTAAAGCCGCTTAAAAGCAGGTGGGGAAGCTGTACATCAAAAGGGAAGCTGACAATAAGCTCGGAGTTGATAAAAATCGATCCTGTATTTGCAGAATATGTGATCATCCATGAGCTGTGTCACCTTAAGAATCACAATCACGGCAAAGAATTCTACAGGCTTCTTGAAGAACTATATCCTGATTACAAAACAGTCAGAAAGGATCTCCGGAAATATATAACAAAGTAAGTATCAGAGTATGCTGTACTCCTGCCCTTTTGCGGGGATTTCGATATTTTTGAAACCTTCTTTCCGGAGTTCACCGGCATATTTCTGCTGGGTTTCGTATTCACCGTGCACCAGGAAAGTTTTTTCGATTGCCGTCTTTTCCTGGCACTTCAGAAAACCTATCATCTCCTTATAATCAGCATGTCCTGAAAAGGATTCTATTTTCCTGATATCTGCATTTACCTTGTACACAGTGCCATGTATTGAGACCTCTTTGGCACCTCCGAGAATACGGGCGCCAAGAGTAGCTGGTGAGCAATAGCCAACAGCCAGTACCGTATTCTTCGGATTTGAGATATTATTTGCGAGGTGATGCTTGATCCTTCCTGCTTCCATCATTCCCGAAGCAGAGATGATCACACAGGGTTTTTTGTGATCGTTCAGCTTTTTTGAATCCTCCGCCTTTGCTATATAAAACAGGCTGTTGAATCCGAATGGATCGGGGTCATTCTCCAGGACATCCCTGAATTCCTCATTGAAAAACTCGGTATGCATTCGGAAAACCGTGGTCGCATTGACTGCCAGGGGAGAATCTACATAAATATCAATTCTGGGCAGTCTGCCCTTATTAAAGAAATTGTTTAGCGCGTAAACAATCTCCTGTGTCCTTCCGACGCTGAACGCCGGGATTATCAGTTTACCGCCTTTATCAACACATGTGCTGATAAGCACTTTGAGGAGTTCCTCATCGGCTTCTCCGAAATCCTTGTGGAGCCTGTCACCGTATGTTGATTCCGTGATCAGCACATCAGCCTGAGGAAAAGGTGCCGGTTCGGCAAGTATTCTGCTGACCGGTCTTCCTATATCTCCTGTGAATGCAATCCTTTTGATCTGACCTTTTTCGATTATCTGAAGATTTGCCACGCCGCTTCCCAGCATATGACCTGTACTCGTGAACCTTACCTTTATGTTCTCATCTATTCTGAAATTCATATTTGCCGGGATTCCTATAAACTGCTTCATGCATGCGGCTGCATCTTTTTGAGTATATATCGGATTTACCAGGGGAAGCCCCTTTTTCGCGCGCCTTTTATTAAATGTCCGGGTATCATGCTCCTGAATAAAACCCGAATCAGCCAGCATTATTGCACAAAGGTCCCGGGTTGCATCGGTGCAGACCACCGATCCCCTGAAATCCCTGGTATACATATATGGAATAAGTCCCGAATGATCAATATGGGCATGAGTGAGTATGATGTGATCAATCATTTCAGGTTCAAAACCAAGCTCCCTG
>Ga0154664_161_pt1 | contig 32710 bp, 50 predicted proteins | sample Rifle2008BG13ft_FD_116093 | JGI IMG/M metagenome (GOLD analysis project Ga0154664, IMG submission 116093) | Bacteroidetes bacterium RBG_13_44_24 | reverse complement strand
AAGGATATTCTGATCCCCCTCCTTGAGGCAGAGGTCTATCTCAAGCAATCTTGGACACCCTATTTTGGAGGGGATGAGGTGGAGGGAGGTGAAGAAGGATGAGTAAAAAAATATCGGGATTAATGAGAAGTAAAAAGATCATCAACGAGATCAAACTTGGATTACATCTCCAGATGGATAAGGAGATGGAAATGAGGATGGAGTTATTTGTTGGGAGTAATCTTCTCGCAGTATATTATGATGGTTACACCGATGGGTTACAAAAAGCAAGGGAGATTGCATTTCCAGAGTTACACAAAAAAGGAGGAGAGAAATGAAAATCTTCCTTGGTGAACAGTGGCTCTTTAGATGGAAACCCAGGATGATCATATATAAAGAATATTCCATTAGTAGGATAGATGAGATACTTAGAGGAACCTGTTATAGATATTCCTGGGGATGGTGGAACATTAACCTCTTTAAAATAAGATCAAGGGAGGTAAGATAGATGAGATTGATAGAATTTAAGTTGGTGTCAGGGAGGAGGATCACAATCAACTTGGATAGAGTTGATAGTATTTGTGAATCTCCAGATGCTCCTGATCGTACCATCATCTCAACATCTAATAAGGGATGGAATATTCCTCAGTCTTATGATCAAGTTGTCAAATACATCTTGGGAGAAAGATGAGATGCCTCTTTATGAGTATCAATGTAAGAGATGTGGGTGGAAGAAAGAGATGATGCTACCACTCCTTGAGTGGGATAAGAAGATCAAATGCTCTCTCTGTGGGAGGGAGATGAGAAAAGTGATCTTCCCAATCATCACCTGTCTGCCACACCATCAGCGCAAGTGGGGAACATCTCTTTATAGGAGACATGAGAAAGGGGAGGTACTCAAGAAGGGGAGACCAGGATATGTTCCATTGATGAAGAGGAAGGGTGGTTGATGAGATGGGGGCGGTAGCGAAAGACAATGGCGTTAATCAATTCAACAAATCCAAATAGGAGGTAGAACCCTATGAATAATTTAAAAGAGAAATCTATTAGGGAAATTGAAGTGTTAATTAAGAAGGCGGGTAACGCAGATAAGTCTGACGATGCCTTGAAGTTCTCTCAGGCTGCTTGCAATACAGCCAATGCTTACGCTGCATTGGTTTATACAGAAAAATAATCTTGGTAAGTAATACTTTCGCATACAGGATTACTAACGCCAATCCTGCCCGCCCCCTTATTTAGAAAGGAGGTAAGACTGGATGAGATGTTGCATCTGTGGACAATCAGTTGATCAATGTGAAGGAGAGTGTCAAGAGGAGATCTCCCTCAAAGATAAGATTGACTATCTCAAATCATTGGAAAGGAGGAAAGAAGATGACAAAATCGATGTTGTTAATTGGACCCCCAGGGAGTGGTAAGACAGTCGCATTTGAGACACTACCAGGAGGAACAGTGGATTTTAATTTTGATCCAGGAGGTTGGAGATCATTAGATCGACCTCTCATCTCTCCAGAAGATCGAGCACTGATCTCAAGTGGAAAGAAGAGAGGGAGGATACCAAAGAAGATCCTCCACGCTACCACCTTGAGAGAGTGGTTGGCAATCAAGGAGAACCACCTCCAACCTGATGAGATATTAATACTTGATTATGAGGCAAGGTTGAATACGATCCAGATTGGAAAGAGTGTCCAATTTGATAATAAGATATTCATGGAGTCAGCGATGGATATCAATGAGTTGGATAAGCCTATCTCTCAGGGGAGAGGAATCTGTCATGTCTGTCTTGATTCGCTGACCTGGTTGCAGTGGTGTGTATTGGAGGCAATCGTCTTATTCAGGGGGCCAACTCAATCAGGATACATGGGAACTGATCAAGATGTCTATGGGAAATCTATTGAGAAAATGAAAGAGATCATCGACACCTGTTGCCACCTACCGTTTGATTTCATCATGACCGCTCACATTCAATCAGATAAAGATGCTGTTACAGGGAAGATCAAGGAGGAGATCTCAATCTATGGTAAGAAGTTGCCAGAGTTGATTGCGAGTATGATTGATGACATCTACTACTGTCAGGAGGATATGACATCTGGATCGGCGAGATACCTTTGGAGTGCTCATTCACAGAGTTTTCTCAAGGCGATGAGGACACGATCATTTGACAATCTTCCAGATACATTTGAGGCAAACTTCCAGAAATTGTATGGGGAAAGGTTGATCCATAATGGTTAAGATGGCAAGAGGGAGATGCGGTAGGAAGAAGAGGTATCCAAGTGAGCAATCGGCACTGGTCGCCATCACCACCCAGATGAGATACCAACATGGGAGTGATGACTGGACTTGCTTTCGTACCTATCGATGTGAGAGGTGTGGAGGGTGGCATCTAACCAAGCAGAGAGAGGAGGTGAGAAGATGAAGGTGAGAAGAGGTAAGTTGAGAGAGGTCACAGAGGAGATGGTCGAATCGCTGGAAAGCGAAATACAACAGAAGGAGGTGGAGGTTGAGGTACTAAAGAGAGAGTTGAAGATGATGAGAAATAAGTTGGAGGAAGAAGAAAGAAGGTGATACAAATGGCACCAGGCTTAACAGACTGGTATAAGCAGAAATGTGCAGGAGGCTGTCCATAGGTGGATAGCAGGAAAGGAGGTAGAAACAGACAATGTCAAGTGAAATGGGATCAACTAAACAATTGGGTAGTGGATCAAAGTTTGTGGATGATCTGCAAGAACAACTCTCTTTGATTAATGAGTCTCTTTTATTTTGTCATCAGAAGTTGGATAGACTTGTTGGAGGTTTACCATTATCGAACCAAAAAAAGCCGGAGATCCCGACAACAGCATTCCTTCAGGCTGTTGAGTTTGTTGTGAGAGTCAAAGAATCAGCTCAATGTCTTGCAGACAGAATGAAGGATATTTAAAAGGAAGGAGGTAGAAGATGTGCGAAACCTGTCAAGATAGTGGATATGTCAGTGTCACCTGCCCTTATTGTGAGGGACAGGGAGAGACACTGGAGGAGTGTCCAGACTGTAACAATCAAGAGAAGAAAGGAGAAGAGAAAGATGATTGAGTTAGGATTGAATCAAGAACAACTTGAGAAGGAAGCAAGACCACCATTGATTCCAGATGGCAATTATGAGTTTATGGTGGATCACATTGATGAGTTCCACCTCAACCCAGATGGTACTTTCACCAACACCGGTCGACCAAGATGGGTGTGGTGGTTGAAGATCATCAACCGTCCAGATGTAAATAGGATCGCAAGATACTCCACTCCACTCACCTGGAGAGATTCAAGTGGGGAGTTGATCACAAGTGGGATTGGATTCCTACATAACATCCTGGCAGGAACAGGAGTCAGATTACAAGGTACCTCACTCGCTCAGAAAGAGACCTACTATGGGAGGACTGGGGTGATGAACATCATTCACAAGCCCAGAGCCAAAGCCAATCCCAATGATCCAGATGAAGAGGAGATCATTGATAATGAGGTGAGGATCGTGGTGAAGAGAAGGAGTAGTGGAAATGTTGGTTGAGCATCAAGTCAGATTTTGACTTGCCTATCATTGAGAGAGAAAGAGCATCCTCTCCTATCTTAAAAGTCATCCAAATTTAATTTGGAAAAGGAGGATACCCAACTATGAAAGAAGTTAGTAAGGATGTAAAATCTGGTGGTAAGGTAATTACCACCGTGAAGTGCGCACAGGCAGAGAACTGGCAGGAGGCGATCAAGATGTCTGGTGGAGAGAAAGAAGCTCTTGCTAAGTTTAATGCACAGTTTCTCACAGATAAGATGAACACCGCCAGGAAGCCCTCAGGAGGTGGAATTGGGAGATTGGTGAGTAAGGCTCCCGCAGAGGCACAAGAGGCAATCAGGAAGATTCTTGAGAAGTACCAGGTTAAAGTTTAACCCTTCACTCCCATCCAGATAGGGGATGGGATGAGAGGGACTCTTTCTCTCATCTTTTTTTAATTACAATTTTTTAATCATAATTGGAAGAGGGAGGATGGTATGAAAATGCAGACGGTGAAAGAGCTTTTTGGTCAATGCTCATGTTGTCATGGAAGAGGGAAAACAGTAAATCATCTGAAAGATTTATATGATCAAAGTGGAAAGCCACCATCAAAGGAGCAAACCTGTCGTCATTGTGGAGGATCTGGTATGATTCTCCTCCAGAAAGAAATCACAACAACAGAAGAAAGTGAGGTAGATTGAGATGCTATTTCAATTAACGATCACAGGAAATGATGATGGTACCATCACCGTACATGGTCCAATCACCCAGAAGATTCTCTGTTGGGGAATGTTGGTGCAGGCAATGTTCATCATCAATGCAGTTAAGGTTGATCAGAACAAAATAATCACCCCAACGATGATTCCACCTGGGATGATACAAGGTGGGAAAGGAGGGGTTGGATGAGCTTTACATCAGAACATTATGTTAAGGTGGCAGGGGTGATTAGAGAGTTGAGTAAATTTGCTGTAATTTCCCCAGGTGCAATAGTTAGTGCATTTGCTGAGATGTTCCAAAATGATAATCCCAAATTTAATCCTGGAACATTTTGGGATGCCTGTCAACCAATTGATGAGGGAGAGGAGGAGAGAGATGGGAGTTAAACATCCAGGTGGCCACCATCGAGATGGAAGTAAGTTGCCAACAGATGGTAAGCAGACGATCACCATCCGTTCATCAGACTATCAAAAGTTGAGAGAGTACTCTGAGTGGGAGGGGATGAAGTTGGTGGATGCAATCACATTCATTTTTGATCACTTTTTCTTTAGGCAGAAGGTGAGGAGGGCAAAATACAATGATGAAGATTAAGATTGATCAAATCACAGTCAACGAGAGAGTGAGGAAGCTGTTTGACTCAGATAAACTTCAGCAACTTGCTGATTCGATCAAACAATTTGGGCAGATTCAACCAATCATCATCGACCAATCCAACCAGTTGATTGCTGGAGAGAGAAGGTTGAGAGCTTGCCAACTGGCGGGGATGGAAGAGGTCGAGGTTGAGAGGAGGGAGATTAAAGATGATTGGGAGAGGAAGGCGATTGAGTTAGAAGAGAACATCTGTAGAGAGGATCTCACCTGGCAAGAGGAGGTAAGAGCAAAGGCTGAGTTGCACTCTCTCTACCAAGAGAAATTTGGAGAAACAGTATCGGAGGGTGGTCATGGTGGAAAGAGAGTTGAAAGAGGGAAAGATGGAGGATGGGGAATTGATGATACAGCAGAACTCATTGGAGATTCACATGGAGGTCTGTCTCAAGATCTCCAACTTGCCAGAGCCATTTTAGATAATCCGGCTCTCCTCCAGAAGGAAACCAAATCAGCAGCTTTCAAGGCGATGAGCGTTATGAGGGAGTTGGGGATGAAGAGAGAGATTGCAGAGGTGTTTGCCAGCATCAGTGAGAAGAGAGGGGAGCAGCCAATCGAGATCATTAATGGAGACTCTCTTTTAATTCTCCCAACTTTTCCTGATGAAAGCTTCAGTTTCTGTATCACAGATATCCCCTATGGGATTGGGATGCATGATATGCAAGACACCTTTCCCAATAGAGGAGATGTTAGACAGGGAGTGGAGTTTGATGATTCAAAAGAGATCCTTGATACGGTAGTTCAACCAGTGATGAAAGAGATATTTAGATTATTACAAGAGGGATCTCATTGCTATGTATTTTTTGCAATTGCCAGATACACCAAAGTCAGAGCAATTCTTGAAGATGCTGGCTTCTGGGTATGCCCAACACCACTCTTCTGGATTAAAAATAATGCTCTTAATTTAAGACCTCATATTATGTACCCAATAAATTATGAACCTATTTTTTATTGCAGTAAATACTACCCTCCAAGACCATTATCCTCAATTCAAAAACTTTCCACCTTTGAGCATCCAATCCTAAGTGGGGTAACTAAATTACATCCAGCTGAAAAACCAATCCCCTTACTTGAGTGGTTGATCACTAACTGTTCTGAACCAAAAGAGAAAGGGATTGATCCATTTTTAGGTGCGGGGTCATTCACAAAAGCCTGTCAGAATTTAGGAAGGTTAGCTGTTGGAATTGAGTTAGATGCAACCTGGTGGCTTGCAGCTAAACAGAGATCAGAAGGAGGCAGTAATGAAGATAGTTAATGAAAAAGGAGAATTACAAACAACAGTAATAAGACCATATGATGAACTTGTACCAGATCCAAATCATTATGACCATAGAAAGGATGGTAGAATAACAAAAGAGAGATTAAAAGCTGCATTGGTACTTGGTAAACCACTTAGACCAGGGGTTATTATTCATCACTACCATCAAACAGGTGAGATGGTAATTTGTGAAAGCAAACCATACCATGAGCTTCTTCATGCTCGCCAACAGGCATATGAGGCTACAGGTGATCCACATAAAAGAAGATGTAATATCTGCAAACAATATGATGATCTTACCAATATGACAGTTGTTTGGATTCGTGGAGGTAAATCCTTTCATTGCCACCATAAAAGTTGTAATACAAAAGCATGCTATCTATGGAGAAAAAAACGGGTGGAGAGTAAGAGGAGGGTGGAAGATGGGGAAGAAGTCATCTGATGAGGAATCAAATGATGGATCACCATCATTTCTATCATGATCCAGGAGCATATATGAGACGACCACTACCATCACAAATGCTATCCTTCAACAAGGAGTTACAGATCCAGATGGCACTCTGTTTGAGTAACATCTCAAACGACTACCATCCCACCACTGAGTTAAACACTCTGGCAGTTGGATTGCTGACGGAGGGAAGGTCGGAATTTCTCATTGGAATCGAATCAGCAGAGAATCTATTTAAAGAAGATTGGGAGGTGAGTAGAATGGGCAGACAATGGAAGGGATATGATGTGAATAAGCAGATAGCGAAGTTGTGGCTGGATGAGAATAAGGGCGTGCTCTGTGCGAGATTCCCATATAAGACTGACATCATCCAAGAGATCAGAGATCGAATCCCAAAAGGGAAGAAGAGTTGGAATCAGGATGATAAGGTGTGGGAATTCTCGGTTGAGGTGGTTGAGGTGGTGGTAGAGATACTGACAAATGGATTTGATGAGTTGATCGATCTCACCAAAGAGGCACCTCCATCAATCCAATCCTCCTCTCTTGATCCTCTTCTCTCACTGCTTGATCAGGAGGACATCCAAAAAATTCAGAGAATGCTCTCTTTAAAGTATCATCCAGACAAAGGAGGAGATGGAAAGAAGATGAGTAGGATTAATGAGATCATCAGTAAGGCAAAAGGGAGGTGAGATTGGTGAGATCAACATATTATTTTTATATCAGTGATTATGGTCTTACTCTTGGTATCCAAGGAGAGGATTACTCTGTATCAATCTTAATAACATCAGATGAACTTACAAAAAATAGATCTGTCAAATCTCTCCTTCATTTGCTGATGGGGAAGATTCAGACACAACTCTTAATTATTGATGATAAGGAGGTGAGAGGAAATGGGAAGTGAAATCGAAGCACGCAAACAGACATTGGTCGATAAATTGAAAGCTCGCTCTGCCACCCTCCAACAGAGGGAGATGGAGGAAATCTGTATTATATTGGTGGATACATCTGGATCAATGAGTGCGCATTGTAAGAGTGGTGATACAAAGTTGATGGCTGTGAAACGATCCATCCCCTACCTCCAGGCAAAAGGAAGTTATGTAGGATATGGATTGGTGGGATTTGGAAGTACAGCTTACCCCATCCAACCCATCACCACCTCTTTCTCCTCAATCATTCTTCACTCTGATCATCTGGCAGTTGAGGGACAGACCAACATCCCTCATGCAATCAGGTTGGGAAGAGAGATGATGGAGGATCGATCAGTTGAAAAGAAGAGGATGATACTGATGTCAGATGGAGATAATAATTGTGATAAGAATCTGATGGAGGGAGAGATCCTCAAATCAATTGAGGAGAAGGTAGTGATTGATACGATTGCTTTTGGAGAACGGGCAGATGTCAACCTTCTTAGATCAATTGCAACAAGGACAGGGGGGATCTTCCAGGAAGCACTAACACCAGAACAACTGGCTGGAGCATATGAGAAGCTCAATTACACCGTTAGATACTTGGAGGATAAAAATGGCAAAACAGCTAAATGAACATCTCAGAAAGGTTCTTAAAAATCAAATGCTCCACCCCATCCTCTACTGTCCCACCCATCAATGTCACTGTAGATATGCAACAGAGGCATGGTGTTTGGTGGAGTACTCTCCATCTGACTGTCAATATATCAGGACAGGGAAAGAGATGGTGGTGTCGTTTAAGAGGAGGGAAAAATGATGGATACTTTAGAAATTTATGTGAAACAATGTTGGAAAGCAGAGGAGATTCAGAAAGAATGGAAACCTCAATATGGGGATTACATTTGGAAGGACTGGTCTGGAACTCAATGGCTTAATCGATCATCCTTTGAAATCTTGGAAGAGTCATGTCAAGATAGAATTAATGAATTGCTTGAACCAGATGATGTTTATCCAGAAAGAGGCGTTCCTAAAATATGGTGGCTTCCCCGTCAGGATGAGTTGCAGGGGATGATAGCAAAACATGGAGAGAAGAGCTTTGCACTTCTTGAGATGTTATGGAATTGGTGGATAAAATCAGAAAATTGTGTGGGATATTGTGAATCACTTGAGCAACTTTGGCTGGCCTTCGTGATGAAGGAAAAATTTGGAAAGGTCTGGAATGGGGAAGATTGGATTAGGAAGGAATAAGGAGGGAGAGATGATCAAATGTCGATGCGGGAGAGATGATTGTGAAGGTAAGATTTGGTTTGAGCCATCTCGTGGAGGCCATACGGTGGTATTATCTCTGGAGATTGATGATGTTGCTGGACAACCATATTCCATTCATCTGGATGCAAATGGATTGATTGATCTTAAGAGAGAGATCATCAATCAACTATTTGAATTGGGAGGGAGAGAGAAATGAGATATTTAATTCTAATTTTAATATCAATGATGATGGTAGTCTCAGAGGTAGGTGCTGGTTGTATTGGGCCAGTCATCAATGGAGAGTGTAAAGGGAGGGAGGTTCCCTGGGATACCCATTCTCCAGGTTACCAAGAGGAGCGACCTGCCCCTCCAGGATTCCATTGGGATCGCAGAGGAACAGAGAGACAACAGAGACATCCAGAGTGGATCAATCCATTCTCTGGGAAGGATCAACATGATTCGGATTGGTTTAAGAGGAGGGAGAGAGATGAATGATCAGCACTTTTGTATCCTCTGTGCCAAACACCGCAGAGAGCCTCTTACCAACATCCCACTTGGATTGGTGGATGAAGGAGTTCTCGTCAAGGTGGATGTATGTCCAGATTGTGAGCGTATCCTCCATAACATGAGAAGACTTTATTTGGATGAGAAGAAGAAGTGGATGGAGAGGAAGAAGAAGGAAGCACAATCAATTCTACCCCCATCAAAACACGTTGGTTGATTTGGAGCAAACTTAAAACCGACCCTTGACTAAAGGTTTGAATATATTTATAAAATGCCTTATAGGGCAAGGTCATAATAAAGATACCTTAATAATTTCAATAGGTTAGAAGAAGGAGGATCAAATGTCAATCAGAGGTAGAGTGATCAGAGTCGAGATCACAAATGAAGAGTGGATTGCTTTACAACCTCTTCTTACTCACCATGGTCAGCTTTCCTTTATCTTAAGGCAAGCCATCCAGAAGTTCATCAATGATCAGAGAGGAGAGCAGACCAATGAGAGAGGTAAAGGGAGTAGGACCACTCAACCCAGATATGATACTCATCGGAGAAGCCCCAGGTGAGGAGGAAGATGCTCAGGGGATACCTTTTGTTGGATCGTCTGGGAAGATTCAGGATGCTGTAATCTCCTCTGCAGGGTTGATTAGAGAGAGATGCTGGCTTGATAATGTGGTACCGATTCGGCCACCTCTCAACAAGATTGAGAGATTGCCAGAGTTGGGAGTGGCAGTTGAGGAGTTCATCCCCAGACTCACCTCTATCCTCCAATCACTCGATTGCAAGGTGGTGGTAGGGTATGGGGAGACAGCTCTCAATATTCTCACTGGGCAAAGAGGAATCTCCAAACACCGAGGATCAATCTACCCATGTTTGTTGGATGATAGCAAGTTGGTCATCCCAACTTTCCACCCTCGATTCATCATTGAGAATTGGAAGATGAAAGGGGTGGTGGTGGAGGATGTTAAGAAGGCAATCCGAATCAAGCGAGAAGGGAGGAAAGAGGTATCATTCAATACAATAATCAAACCAACTTTAATGGAGGTGGAAAACTATGTTAGAGAATTGTCTCAGCTTGAGAAATGGTCATTTGATATTGAAGTTGTTGGGTCAGGACAAATTGCTTGTATTGGGATTGGAGGTGATTGGGGGGGAACTCGAGGAAGAGAATCTTTATGCATCCCATTTAAATTTGGTTACAATAACTACTGGGGGTATTCCGATGAGATATATATATGGGGACTTCTCCAAACTCTGTTTGCAAATTCTTCCCTCAAAATCGGCCAAAATATAAATTATGATCTCACCAAACTTCTCCCTTTTATTGGTGAGCCCTCCCCTCCCTGGTGTGATCTGATGGTGGCATACCATCTCATCGAACCAGAACTTCCTCATTCTCTCGCTTTTATGTTATCCATCTACACTGACATCAACTATTATAAAGATGATCCCAAAGATGAGGAGCTCTCATGGAAATATATGACATCCTCTGAACAACTCTGGGATTACAATGGGAAGGATGTTGAGGCCAATTTGATTCTGGAACCTCTCCTGATGAGAGATCTAAAACAGATGGGGATGTTGGAGAGATTCTTTGGATTCGATATGCCAAAGATGAGGATGTACTGGAGGATGCAACAAAGAGGAATCCAAGTTGATGAGGGAGTACGACAGGAGCTCATCCAGAGAGAGTTACTTTCTCTGGGAGATAAGATGGGGAAATTGAGAGAGGCAATTGGATATGAGTTGAATCCCAACTCCAACAAACAGATGGTTAAATTTCTTTATGAGGATCTCAAACTCCCCCCTCATCGCAACCGCAAGAGTAAGGGGTTGACGGCTGATGAGAAAACTCTCAAACAACTCTCCACCACCTATCAACGACCAGAGTTACTCCTTGCAATCTCCATCCGTAAATCAATCAAAAAATTGGGTACCTACCTCACCAAGAAGAATAATGAGACAGGGGAATATACAGATTCTCGGGCAGATCCTGATGGCAGAATAAGAGGGAGATATAATATTTGTGGGACTGAGACTGGTCGCACCTCCTCTAAAAAGACCTACGATGATACGGGGATGGATATGCAGAACATCCCTGAATCTGTTCGACCGATGTTCACTGCTGGGGAGGGAAAGGTGTTGATGATATTCGATCAGTGGCAAGCTGAGACTTTCCCAGTTGCGGTGATGGCGGGATCATCATCCTTTCTGGAGAGGTTGAGAAATGGCAAGAAGGTACACTCGTTGGTGGGAGGGTGGATATTTGATAAGGATGGAGATGATCTCACTCCCCTTGAGTATCGAATTGCAAAGAGGACGGTGCATGGAAAGGATTATGGATTGGGAGCAAAGAAGTTTATGGAGGATATTAATGAGGACATCATTGAAATTAATGAGGCAGAGTCCAATCCCTCCCACCATCTCCCCTTTTACACTCTCCATCAATGTAAGGAGTTGATGGCAAAATTTGATCGATTCGCTCCTGAGATTGAAAGTTGGCACAGGGAAATCAGAGAGGAGCTAACAAAGAATCGAATGTTGATCACTCCATTTGGAAGGAAGAGGATATTTAGAGATAGGTTGGGAGAGGATTTATATAGAGAGGGATACGCTCACATCCCCCAATCAACAGTAGGAGAGTGCAATCAACTTGCTGCAATCAAGATTGAGTATCTCCTTCCAGAGGGGGCAGAGATCATCCAAGATGGATTTGACAGTTTGATGATTGAGGTGGATGAAGGATTGGTGGGAGAGGTGGAGAGGTTGGTTAGGGTGGGGTATCAGAAGAAGTTATTCTGGAAGGGGGAAATGTTTGAGATTCCAGTGGAGTTGGCAGGAGTAAATAAATATTGGAAAAAATAAGATTGACCAGAGATAAACGTGTGCCAGCACGTCATTAGAGGAGACGTTGATAGGGCTTATGTCACATCAGACCATCAGGTCAATACCCCCAAGCCTGAACAAATATTCTTGATTATCTCTGGTCAATACAATTCAAGTCACAAATTGACTTGGGGAGGAATCAATGTTCAAGATTGAAATTTGGTTGGAAGGTATTTTAATAATGTCAACCATTATGCGGGATATTGTAGAATTTCTAACTAAACAAGAATATGATATTCTTGAGGTTGATTATGAGGCTGGAAAAATCAGGATAAATATTAACCATAGAGTCCTTATATCAAAGGAGGAGAAAACAGGAGGTGAGAGATGACGCCTAATTGTCAAATCATTATAGGTTGTATAATTGTAGCTACCTGTATTATTGGCTGTATTTATGGTATCCTTATGATAAAAGATGGTTACACTAAGATAAAAAGATTGCGGAGGATCAAATGACAATCACCATTACAGGTACTCTCAAGAAGGATACCTACGCAGAGAAAATATTTTTTATTTGGTTGACTGCTGGATTGGATCGAGCAATGGAAGGTGGATTTGAAATTAAGGTGGGGGGAGAATGATTGATGGCACGTTTCTGTAAGAAGGGATTTATCACCACTTACACTGAGTTCACCAAACCTCAACAATCCCCCACGATCTTCCACACTTGGACAGCACTTACCATCATCGCTGCTGCCCTCGGTAGGAAGGTGTGGATGCACAGAGGATATTACACCCTCTACCCCAACCTCTACACCATCTTGGTGTCGGCAAGTGGGGTGGGGATGAAGACCACCGCAATCAGAATTGGGGTAGATACCTTCCTCTCTAAAGCATGCCCCGATCTCACCATCATGAGAGGGTCACTGACGATTGGGTATCTGGCTGACTGGATGGCTCAGGCAGCTGCCAAACACCCAAAAGGAAATGCTGAAGTGACAATCTTCTGTGAGGAGTTTAAGGTGTTTGCAAAGGGGTTGTATGCAGATTCAGGATTGATTGAGAATCTGACAAAATTGTATGATGGTGGGAAGTGGGATTATATGACAAAGGGGAGAGGTACCTACCTCATTGAGCATCCCTGTATCAATATGCTTGCTGCCTCCACCCCAGAGTGGCTAACTACGGGATCAGCATCTGACTTTATTGGAGGGGGATTCTCGTCTCGGATCGTTCCAGTGGCACTGTTGAAGGATGAGAAGATCATCGCCTGGCCAGAGAAAGATGTTGTAGCAAAGGATCTGGAAGATGGATTGTTGAGGGATCTGGAAACAATTGGAAAGTTGGAGGGACAGTTTTTGGTAACGGGAGAGGCTAAAGCCCTCTTTGCAGAGTGGTATAAGAATAGAGATAAGTATAAGGTGCAGGATCACAGATTGGATGGATTCTACAGTAAGAAGCATGACCTCGTTCTCAAGGTGGCAATGATCGTCTCACTCTCATTGAATGATGATCTGGTCGTTACGGATGATCACATCCAGACATCATTAAAGTTACTGGGAAATCTCGAGATCAACATCCCCTACGCATTTCAGGGAGTGGCTTGGAGTGAGGCAGCAAAGTTTCAGGATAAGGTACTCACCAAGATTAAGGGAGAAGGAGAGATCAGTTATAAAGATTTGCTGAGAAACTTTCATTTCTGTATGTCATCAAGTGAGATGAACACCATCCTCCAAACACTGAGGGAGGAGGAATACATTGAGGTGGTGAATATTGGAGTGAGTGGGAAGGTGAAGAATGTGATTAGGTTTAAGGCAGATAAGAAGGAAGAGGTTAAAAATGGACAGCTCTAAAGAATTTGCAAAGGTTGTTGGAAAATATATGAAGAGGATGAATCGAGCAAACAAGCGATTGAATAAGAAGCTGATTAAGAGATTTAGATCAAAGGGAATTGTAACAGTTGATCCAGGAAAATCAATTAGGATACCAATCCATTACAGTAGAGAAGAAGAGGTGAAAGATGGAATTCATCAGTGAGATGGTTGGAGTGATGATTGGGGGAGGGTTGATCTTGTTCTTTTTGATGGTATCGTTGATTGCAATTATGCAGATATTAAGGAGGAAATGATCAACTTCTCCTCTTCCTCTTCAACTCTCTTGATGGTCGCCATCCAGTCTTTCTCATTGTCCCGTAGACATACCTTCGTTGACGAGTTGGGTTGCCTGGGAATTTTCTCTTGGCAGATGATTTGAGTTTGCGTTCCATCTTGGCTGGCATCTTATTTACCTCTCACCTTGAAATATTTCTCTAAAAAACGTGCAACCCCAAGATAAGGATTGTCTGAGTATTCTCCAAGAGCACTTACCACCCTCTCAATGTTAGATGGTGAGCCAGTTGATTCCCAATGACTCATAATGAAAGGTCTTTCTATTCCTGCTTTTTTACTTGAGACACTTCCAAGAAGCTCAGCAACTGCCTCTTTATAGGGGCTGTATGGGACATCATCAGGAGCCAATTTTAACCTATCTAAAATTCTATGTTCTGCTCCATGCCCACCAAGTTCATGAGAGAGAACTTGAGGTAAGGTATATAATTTGGTTGTATCAGAAGGATTTGCCAGAGGCATTATCTCAATTGAGGGCCATTTAATAGGAGTTCCATACTTATACTGTCCTGCTAATGATTGATGCTGCCCAAATGATGTACCTGTTACTCGTCCCCATCCAGGTATCGTCATTTGCTGTCCAGGAGATATTACCCTTATTGCACCTAATTGTTCCAATGGCTTTCTTGGAGCACCTTTCAATAGATACTGAATTGAATCTAAGATCTCTTTTCCATACTTTGATGGAAATTCAGAGAGGTGACGACCTCTGAGCACCCCTCTCAAGAGTTGGTTGATCGCTTCTGGTCTTGTTAGACCAACAACAGGTTGAGTAAATGGAAGAGAGAATCCTCCAGTTGGATCACCATATCCCTGTGGAACCATCCAGGAGAGAGGTGGTGGGATTCTCCCTGCCAGTTCCTCAATCTTCTTTCCAACCTCAGTTTGACTACCTTTCTTTACAACTGCCATCTCACTCCCCCCACATCCCCTTTGATGATGGTTGATTCAATCCTGCCAATTCCCAGAGCATCTCCTCAGCCGTCTTCCCAGCAGATGATGTACTCTTCTTAGTTGGAGGTTTGGTTAGCATATCTTTCACTCCAGTATAGGTGGAGATTGCTTGACCAGTTTTACTCTTTGATGCAATCATCCCTCCCAACCCCTCTCCAACCTTCCCCCAGAGGGTGGTAGGTGCAGCTCCCTCTGCCAATCCAACTGCTTTCCCTGCTCCACTAACTATCCCTTTTCCAACAGTTGAAGCTGTCGATCCAATCCCTTGAAATAATGATGATAACCATGCCATCTTTCTACCTCCTTGGAGTGATTTCTGTGATTTTTGGTCGAATTACTGGAGGGGGAGACAGTTCAGTAATCTGTCTCTCCTCCACCCCTTTCAATTTGGTACCTCTTGCACGAGCCTGTTTTAAATCCTCTTGATCCAATCTCAACCCCAATCTTCTCCCCTTAACAATCAACTTCCCTGCTACATCTGGTCTGCCACCAGCATAAGCATTACCAATTAACTCAATATATTTCCTTCTGGTGGACTCAGTGGTGGGTCGCATGAACATTATCTCAGTTGGTCCCCTCTCTCCAATCACCCTCCCAATCGGGAGAGTTTTGGTGGGTGCTGTTCTTGCCTCTGTCCCCGTTGCACCTCTTACCAATCTGGTGATTGGAGGTGCAATCCCTTCAAAGAAGATTCTCAGTGTCTCATCTGCTTCCTCTGGCCTCTGAAACAATCTATTTAATGTCTGGATGACAGGCCCAGCAGTTGGGCCAAAGATCTGACTCACATCATAAGGGATGTTGAATGGTTCGAGAGAGGCTCCAAAATTGACAGGAGGAGAAATCCCCATCCTCTCTGTTCCCCACTCAATTGGATTGAACTCTCCAATATCAGTACCAGTGTTCCTCAGTAATCCCTTCCTGGTGGATTCCCACAGGTTGAATGGAATGGCAGATGATCCTGCCAACACCATCAATGATCCCACTGCCCTCGTTAATTCTGGATATTGTTTGTTTCTCACCAATTGAGTAAGAAAGTTGATGTAATTAGCAGTGAAGGTGCGGAATTGGAAGATCAATCTCCCTGCAGGTGACGCACTCATAAAGAGGGGAAGAGCCTCTTTGTGGTAGATGAACTGGGTGCGATTGACGAGGTTGACAGCATGATCAATAAGTTGCTCACCTTTCAATCCTCTCTCCAATCCCTGGAATTTCCCAGCCGAGTAAGTTACCACTCGGTTGATCTGCTCAGAGAATTGTGCTGGCCAACTCAATCCCTTCTCGAATTTGGTGATCTTTGTCCCCCGACCTAATGCTTCAGTTAAACCCTTTCTCAAGGTTGCCTCAAATGTCACCCCAACCCTCCTTGCCTCTTGCCAAATCCCAGGATTGATCAGAGCTTCCATATATCCACGAGCCAAATTGCGACCTCCTACCATTGGATAGGTGGTGAGAAGAGGTTGCGTAGCATTAACAAATGGAAATCTGAACCAACTCAATCCAATCTTAGTCAGATACTGAAAGCGAGTGGTGTAATCTACTGCTTTTGCCACTCCTTTATACCCCATCTCAGGATTGGGAAAGAGTTGAGCGAGACTCTCATTGAGGAAGATTCTCCTCTTTGATCCCAGAGCTCCTCGTTGAGCAGTAACATAATCAAATCCATACTGTCTGAGAGCAGCATTTGGCTCCTGTTCAAGTAGATTCTTGGCAAATGGGAGATACTCATCGAGGAAGATCTTCCTCATTGCTCCATCAACATAATCATCCATCACCTCTTTATAATCCCTCTTATATCCCCAGAGTTCCTGTAACTTTCGAGATTCATCCAGAGGCCCAAATCTGCCACCTTTTGGGAGTTGGGTGTAACGGACAGCATTGATCGAATCATCCACATGACTGATCTTATCAAGTTGGGCTCTTAGTTGAGAGAGATGATGTTTATAATTAAAATAGTTGGCTCCTTCAGGGGCGGTCTCAGAAAGGAGTGACCCCACCCTTCCAATCTCATCATCCAAATACTGTCGGTAGGATTTGATGGGGAAGTGGGTGAAATAGCCATGAACGTATCCGAGGTTGGGATTGGCTCGTTTTGCAAGAGCGTGGATGGGGTTGGTAATCTTCTGGAGATGCTCAACCGCTGCCATCTTAATTTGAGGAGAGAACTCAGCCATCTCAGCAGGAGTTGGCAATCTCTTGAGATAGGTGGGGAATTCGAGAAAGGTAAGGAACTTATTCATTTGTTCCTCAGAGTTCAATCCATATCTCTTGGCGATGGAGGTAGCCTCAGCCTTGAATCCCTCTGCAGCAACTCTATTCAATCTGGTTGATTTGACAGTTCCCTCATAGAGAGCTTTAAGAGGAAGAGATTTGGAGAGGATCTGCTCTGGATGGAAGAAGTTAGGAACAGCCATCTCAACAGCTCTTCCAACCTTTCCTGCACCTTTAAATGGGAGAGAAAGAAGTTTAAGAAGAGCCATCTTATTTCACTCCTAAGTCATTCTTGATCAGATCCATAAAAGAGTTTGGATCAGTTGGGTCGAGATTATTCACCTGTTCGATGATGTTCTCTGGAGATTTGGTGGAAGAGGGAGGTTTAACCCTCACCCTTTTTGATGCCTGTTCAAAGGTAGGCATCCCTTTGTAGATGGTGGATGGGGTGATGACACCTCTCTGTGAGAGTTGATCTGTAATTCCCTTGAGAAATACATCATACTCTTTTGCAGCCTGGGGCCATTCTCCAGTGATTGCTTGAGCAAGAGGGTCGGTGGGATTGCCAGAGATGAATTCAGCAATTTTCCCAGTATCTTTCTCCAATGTTGTACCTTTCAATTTGGAAGGGAGAGTTTTGGAGATGAATTCTCTCATCATTGTAGGTTGAGGACGAACGGTAGCTGTCCTTAATGGAGGAACCTCTCCTGGAACCTCTTTCCAGGGTAGCCCACCTGGAGGACGTATCCTCTCAGCCATCTCTCCACCCTTTTTTGCTACAGTTTGACCAGCTTTGATTGCAGTTGGGAATCTCCTACTAAGAATACTTACAGCAGATTTAAGCAATCCTGGGAGGCTGGCAATCACCATTGGATCAGTATAGAGAGTGTAGGGATATTTCTCCTCCCCTCCCAGAAAATATTCTCCAGCCTCTTTAAAAGGGGTGGTGATTCTCTCTGTAACTGGACGATCTGCAGGTTGACGAAAGGCTGATTGGAGATATTGTTGAGGAGTAGTGAATGCTCTTACTGCTTGTCTGAACATCCTCCCAGGATACTCTCTCAGAGGTGGGAAAAATGCACCCTCAGTTGGTGGTGGCTTGATGTCAGCATATGCCTGTTGGGTGAAGTGATTGAGATACTCTGGATTGGAAGGTGCACCAGATGCATCTAACATATCCCCAATCCATTTTTCTCTCACCTCAACTTGCTCATCTGGCGTCAACTTATTCCAATTAGGATGTTTAATTACATCTGCAAATCTTCTCGGTGGCATTTGAATGGGCATTATTACCTCCACAAATCTTTAATGAGTTGATCTTTTGGAGTAACATTTCTGGGAGATGGAGGAGGCGTAACTCTGGTTGGAGATGGTGGATTGCCTCCTGGATGAGGAGCTGGCTGTCTCTCACTCTCCTCTCTGCCTCCAAAACTCATCACCTTTGAGTAGAGATCCTCCCATTGAGACAGGATTGGAGATGAGGAGATAAACTGTGGGATGTAACCAGGGTCGAGATCTTTTGAATGTTGCTCTCTCTTGTTATGCTCAGTCATTGCTTCCAACTCTTGATCAACTCTTGCTTTAGTCATGTTGATGAAGAGGGCAGTCTGACGATCCAATCCTCTCATCTTTAGCATATCTCGATGTTGCTGGTTGACTGCAGCAAATTTCTTCTCATTGAGTGCCATTGTTTGTTTGAATTGGTCAGCGTACCTTGATTCTCGAGTTTTCTCCAGAGCAACTTTTTCTTTCCTTGCCTCACCTTTGGAGACCAATTCCTCTCCTTGTAATTTCTTGAGATTCTCTGCAATCTCTTTTTGTCTCATCAAATCATTATATTCCTCTTCAAGATCAGGAGGGATTGACTGACCTGATGCTCTCAATCTGGCAACCTTCCTTAAAGTTTTGGTTGAGGGAGGTGGCTTTACACCAGTTACTTTCGTCTCAAAAGCTTCAGAGATATCTTCCTCTCCCATACCTCTTTCTTTCATCTCTGTGATGTGCTCCTCTGGGAAAATTGGAGCCTTTTTAAATCCAAATGGTTTAGCTTGAGGAATGGTATAGACAGTCTGGCCAAAGATCCCAGGATGCTCTCTCATCTCACCTCCTTTTGGGAGGGGGATGACAGGTTCTGGAGATGCCCCAAACAATCTCCTGAGTGAGGATTGTGGCTGATACATCCCATAAGCACGGAAGAATTGGTTGTAGAAATTCTCTTTCTCCTCTTGAGGTAATCCAGAGACAGTTGGTTGATAATGAGCAAGTGCTTCCAATGCCATCTGACGCTGTTGAACCTTCTGTTGCTCTTTTGGGATGAGAGCATCACCAATCACCTTAATCAAAAGAGGTGCCAGAACACTACGAGTATCAATCCCTATATTTCTTCCCATCTTTCTCTCCTTTATAATCCATAGTGGGACGTATCTTTTGTTGAGGATTCACTGATCGTGAGAGGTTGCATCAATCCACTCATGAATTTGGCCAGCTTATCATACATCTCCAGAGGTACTCCTGCTGCTGCCAACACTGCCTTATCTGCCAGCCCCTTAACTGCAGATGCTTTAGCAGGTTGAGACATTCCTCTTGCAGAGAGAATCCCCTCTCTCTGTTTAGCTGCCTCCTTCATCCCCTGATCATAAGTCAAATTGCTGAGAAACCTAACAGCAGGAGAGGTGATGTCACCTTTAAGGAGATATGGAGAGTACTCTTTGATGAAACCTTTTGCAAATTGGCTGACTGATTTTCCTCCAGGAGGAATACTCATCGAACTACTACTACTTCCACCACCTGATGTATAACCCATTTTACACCTCCTTACTCATTAGATAGCGTTGTAATTTGAATCCATATTTTTCAAACACTTCAGGAGATGGGAGACTTAATCCCAACCATCTCTTTATTTTTTTCTCTCTGAGGTAATCTTCAATGAAGGTAACCAATTCAGGGCTGATTGCAATCTCTTTCCCAGATTTTATACATTGAGAGACATAGAATTCCTCTGCATTAATAAAATATCCACAAACATAGATGGTGATGATATCATCCTCTTTCTGAAGGAAGGTGATGAAGTTGGGATCAAAGAATGATCTGACCACCTCATTGAGATACCCAACAAAGGATTGCTTAGTTAGGATTGATAATTTTTTGATCATTGGATAGAGAGGATCGAGATCATCCTCTTTCTCAAGAATTTCAAGTTGAACTCCCATCTTTACACCCCCAAAATTGAGACATACGATACATAAGAGGTACCTGCGATACCACTATTTTTCACCCAAAAAGCAATCACATTTCTCCCATTAAGAGAGGAGGAAAAACTCTGTGTTTTTGGAATCAGTCGATAAAGAAGAGATGTATCTGTCTGAGCATCTCCCAACTGTGATGCCCAAACTGGTTTAACTGTTCCTGTTCCTGCATCAACCTTCATCCTCCAAAGAACAAGAAGTTTTTCAATTCCTGCAGGAGTAGCAACACCAAATTTAATTAAACGATCAGCTAATCCTACCTTTGTAATCTCTGTTGTGTTATCCTCAAGAAGTGTCATTACTGGGAGCTTTTGAAGATTGACATAAAGTTCTGAAGATGAAAGTGCTCTACCAATCCTCCAAACAGGATAATAACAATAGACACCTGCCTGAGCATGATCAAATGGATGGGTGGAGGAAATATTACTTGTTGTGATTCCATCCAAATCAGCAAGATAGATGTTGAAATAAAGATCAGCAGCTACAGCTGACCAAACACCATCATTATCTGATATACACATCTGACCATCAGCATAGACATTAGAGTTTTGTCCTCTTATGATGACGTAATCTGTTATACTTACTCCAGACTCTGCTGCTTGAATACAGATGTGATAAGTGGTGGCAGAGAGAATTGCTCCATGAAGGAAGCGAAATTGAAAGACAGTACCAGTAGTAGAGAGACTGGCTGCATTGATATGCTCAGAGGTAGCAAGAACAGTTGTTCCAGGTTTGCCTGTACCATCATCATTTCTCAACTCCAAATAAATATCATAAGTTGGAGCCCCATCAATAAGAAGTTTGAGATCAACCTGAGTCACCATCTTTCCTGCAACTCCAAGAAATCCCTGTGAGCGGGCATAGGTAGCTGCATTATAACGAAGGTTGTAATTAGTGTTGTCAGAGGTTTGAGTAATTGCTGAAGCATATGTTGGGTAGGAGAGGTGATAGATTTGATTTTCTGTCAATCCACTCAACCCTTTTGCAATCCCACCAGCAACAATATTTCCAACGCCATCCTTTATCCCAACTAAATTATTACGAACAAGAGGATCTCCCTTATAAAATGCACCATCACTCTCTTCATAGTGGACAACATCTCCAGTAAGAGGAGCTGGTGTACCTGGAGCATAAGCAAATGAAGCGACCTCTGTGGTGATTGTACTGATCTTATTTCTCTGTATCTCTGGAGGAATAATTAAAAGATTGATAGCAGGATCACCAACTATCTGTTTGATTCTCATTTTTGTCTACCTCTAAATATGTCCCTAAATATCTTCCTCTCTGTTGTGATGGTAGGTGGAGTTGGATCAGGGGTGATTTCTGGAGATGGCTGGGTGATTGCAAGATCTGACGGAGTGATTGATCCACCTCCACCTACCTCCTCTTTAGGAGAGAGGAGATTTTTCATAATTCCAACATCTCCAACTGTAATTCGAGAGATTGGAGAAAGAGATGATCGCTGAGACTGTACTTCAAATCTGTTATAGATGTCACTGAAGATGAGATTGAGAGATGTCTCATTCCTCTTCCAATCACCTTCGATGATTAGCCTTCTTGGAGGTTTCATCTTCTCAACTCCTCTCTCACTGAGTAAGCAAGTGATGCAATTGCCAACCTTCCCAGAGAGGTAGTTAATTTCCATCCAACATAGGTTGGCCAGTAGGTTGGAGATGGACATCCGCTCTCCTCTCTGAAGTGAGTGGCAGAGGTGATGGAGAAGGAGATGTCATCTGCTGAGTCAACTTGATCATAATAAGGTTCGATCTTGAGAGCAGCATCGGTTGTTGTCAGCTTCCTCCCTGTGAGATAGAGGGTAGCAGGTTGTTTGGTGATGGTAGGGTCGGCAGATCGATCAGCCGTCCTAATTACTCCCACAATCACCGCTCCAGCATCTGTATCCCCACTAAAGTAGGTGAAGAGAGTTCCATCAACTTCAGATCCACCAATCAGAGAGGTCGCTCCAGAGTAGGATTTGAGATGGAAGATGGAGGTTGGCCAACCAGATATGAGTGACCATTGATTGCCATCTGTGTCATAGGAGAGGATCAAAGTATTGGTGGTGTCACCTGTTTGAGGGAGGGCAATCATTACAGCTGCTGCATGGAACTCCATCACCACCTTCCCAATGTAGGTATCGGGGATGAGATCGAGGTAGTGCCCCATCAGGTTGAATTCATTTGAGAAGGTCGATCCATTGAAGGAGTAGAGGTCTTTGTCAGATGTCACAAAGTAGAGGATGCCTTTTGGGTCGATACAATAAGAAAATGGATTGAGGATGCCCAACTCTCTTGAGTGACAGATGGGACGTTGATCGAGATTGTATGGATCAAATGACCACACTCCTTTCTCTTTAAATATGAATACTCGATCCAAAAACGAAGTTACAGCGAGGATCTCATATCCATCCTCCTTTCCCACATCAAATGAGAGCATCGGATCGATCTCATCAATCGATTCCTCAATCCCCATCTCAATGAGAGTTTTGTGACGATACCCACCATTGAATTCAGTGAGGTTGCCTCTGATGATGAAGTTATCATGCAGGCAGAAGGTTTTGCAGATCATTGGTTGAGAGTAGAGAGGTGGGAGGAGTTCTCCAAGAGATTCCTCGGTGATGAAATCTTCAAATTGGGTGGCTTCATCATCTCCAATTATCCCTGCCAATCTCCAATCAGATGATGCCCCCCCAACCCTCCAAACTTCTCTTAAACATCCAGAGGAGGTAGGGATGTTGGTTAGCATTACATTTGCAGCTCTCACCTCTACCCTGTTGGAATTGTTGGAGTCCTCTGATCGTGCTCCTCTCTGGTTGCGATAGGTGATCTTATACCAAAACGCACCGGTTAGGGTTACTCCACGAGTCATAATCCATTGATCAATATACAACTCAACTCCTGCATGAGATTTGTTGGTAGTGATTTTGATTCTCACCTTATCAATATTTGCCCATCCACCTACTGCACCGGTAGCAGGGATCTGCTCATGTTCTCTCTTCTCGAATCTGGCTTTAAACCAGTTCTTTTTTACATCTGGGATTTGGGAGGATGATCGAAGCAACCTCTTCACATAGTAATCTACAAATGTCCCAGCAGAGGTATCATAATAGAGGGCAATCTCATCAATGTTCTTACTGTCAGATATCCATATCCAAGGTCCAATTACATCTGAATCTTGGGTGGTAGCACCAGATGCATATTGGGAGAGGTCGATATCTGGAGAGAAAGCAAGATCGATAGTGCATTCAGAAGATGAGCCGATCTTAACATAGAGGGACGTGGTGGAGCCCTCGTCTGATCGATAGGGGTCTTTATTGGGATCGGCCCATCCGTATCGAGTAGCTCCAGTCACGGTGGGTGACTCAGTTGATTCAAAGGTGGCAATCGACTTAAAATCTTTGTGTTTGACCAATCTCATACTATCAATGTAGTAAGCACCTGCAGTAGCAGATGCTGTAATGGTCAGACGATCAATCGAAGCCCAGTTGACGGTTGCATTATTGGTGAAAGCATCTTTTCTGATGATGAATGGCTGGTAGACCATGGCTGGATCTTTGATCTTTGCCATTGGAGTACCACCAATTCTCGGTGTCAGGATGTCAGTGGCGTTGATGATGTAGCTGGCAGTAACAGGAGCACCAGCTGTATCTCTAAATGCAATGGTGAGAGTACCTGTTGTTTTGGTGGTGTCTCTGGCCAGGTAGATCTCAATTGCATCGATGGTGTCAGCATCAGTACCATTTTCTAATTTGGTGAGATCGAGGACAGGAGAATAATCTCGGTAGGCAGCTGCACCACTCCCACTCAACTTCATTGCTCTGGAGAGGGACATCTTATATTTATATTCATATGAGAGGGTTGCAACAGCTTCTACCCAGGTTTCATCTGATTCGAAATCAGCAATCCTCTTCCCCATCTCTTGAGCAACTGGACCAGATCTCTCCATCCTCAACCAATCCACCACGATGTAGGGTGTTTTGCCAGTTGCAGCCACGATATCAAATCCAGTTGAGGTGATGCCACTCCAACTGAGGGTACCAGCTCCAACCTGAAATTGATCCTTCCTGATGTAGATGTCAAAGATCAGCCCAGCTCCATCAAAATTGTTCCACTCTTTCAAGTCAGATACTCTGGCATAACTCCAGTTACCAGTTGAGGATTGCAAAATGAGATCAAGAGAGGTGAAATCGGCTTTAAATGAGCGAGTCAATTGCACTCTGATGTAATCTTTGATGGTGACGGTAGCACCATCTCCAACTGGAGCAGCAGGAAAAGTAGAGAGGTCCACAGCAGAGATGGTACGACGAGGAGAGTAGGTTGCACCAGAGGAGGCTTTAAATTTTACGGTGTGCCTACCATGAATTATGGTGGTATCATCGATGGTAGCAGTACCATTGGTGGTCGACCATCCAGTTACTGTCTCATAACTCTCAATCACTTTCCTCTCTCTGGGAGAGGGGATACCACACCATCCAGCTGAGGTACCATCATACCAGATTGTACCTTGAGAAGGATCATTGATAAGCATCTTCCCATTGAAGGGAAGGAGTCGCATTAAGGTGGATGCTGAGAGTCCTGTCATCTTCTCGGTGAGGGGAAAGGTAGCTCCGGCATACAACTTTGCATTGGTTACAGCAACATATTGAGAGGTGTCACTATCAAGAGGGTCGAAGGTTGAGAGGCCGAGACAAGCTGCTGGAAGGAGGTTGCCTGTATTGAGAACAGCTTTGCCCTGCCTTACCTCAAACACCCCATTTTCTTTTGTGAAATTCTCAATCAGGACGACCTCTTTCTCATTGAGAGAGGTGGGATCGTCAGAGGGATTCATGGTGATGGCTTGGGTGATCCATTCAACTGGTTGTTGGGAAAAGGGTTCGCTCATCCTTCTTTACCTCCACCTCCAATATAATCTTTGATGTCCAACCTCAAATTAGCAACATAACTCATTATGAATGGCATCCCATCTTTCATCTGTCTTACTGAGGAGATTGCCTTCCAAACAGCGAAATCAACCAGGAAATGGTGTTTATCCCAGGGGAAATTGGGAGCATCTGTATCCACATACAATCCCTCATCCAATGCTGAATAGATGAGGGTGTAGGTACCAGTTCCACCTCCAGTGGTAGTTGGAGTATCCACCAATGTCATTGAGAATAATCTGGATGCCAACTCTCTACAGGTGAGGTAGGCAGATCCATCAATAATTGCCGATCCACTAACCACTGGATAGACAGGGGCAGCAGCACCAGTTGTCCCACCAGTAGTCACCTCATACATATATCCATTAGCACCTGCAGTTGGTGTCAGAAATACACCCAGAGCATAAAGAGTAAGATTAGCTCTAACACCTGGTGCAAAAGCAGCCTCAGTAACATAATGGTAGGTTGGTTTACCTGTAATGATGTATCGCTTGCCCATATCAGATGGGGCCATTGGATCAAGATCAACCCCAGATTGATTGCGAAGAGAGATCATCTTTAAGAAATCAAAAGGCAGGTTGTAGGTAGGAACGGTAGTTGCAACAACTTGAGTGACAGTTTTCTCATATATCCCTGCCTTGATGCAACTGTCCTTGATTGCCTCATTGAGAAATTTATTGATGTCAGTATCAGTAAATGCTGATTTAGAAGCTGAGGTCTCTCTCAATATTCGCCTTACTTCTGTTCTCAATTCAAGAAGATTCATTTTTCACTCCAATTCAAGTCACAAATTGACATGAAGATCATCATTCCACATCATGGCTGAGTGCAAAGTTGTCATCTGAGGGAAATGTAGGATCACCCTGGGTATCCTTCACCCGATCAGAGAATGCCTGCAATCTGTAATCTTCCTCTTCATACATTTGAAGGAGATCACCATAAATTACAATCTGATCACTCTTCTTCTTTGCCCATCCAACTCCAGGTTGTTGTAACTCCTTTAATTCATAACAGGTGATCAAAGCTTTTGCCTCAATTAGATCCTCAGGCAAATAAGGTGAATCACTATCACCCAGGGTGGATGCTTTGATTTTGCCATCCATCCTCAATGAGATCACTGATGTAGGTACTGGCCAAATTTCAAATTGAATTACCCCTGCTGATGTCACCCCTGCAAATGCCCAATCTGTTGGAGAGCTGCCAGTTGATAGTCTGGAGGGATCGAGCTTGTTGAAGTAGGATTGGCTCTTCTTCTTTAATGGCATCTGATAGATGATATCATGTAACTCTCCAAAGAGAGCATCAGCATTATAAATCGTCTTGAAGATTGAGTAGGATGTTCCTGCTGCAACCACCTCTCCTGTCCAATTTTTGAGGAGAATCTCTGTCGCTCCAGTGTAGGTATCGATCTCGAAGATTGCATCACTATAATATACTCTCATCCATCTTCCCACCATCGCAGAGGTAAATGTTGTACCCACCCCTGTCACGGTACCTGCAGCATTCACACTTACCGTACCAGTTGCATAAGGGATGATGGTTGGGGTCGACCTGACAATATGAAGCCGACCCCAATCCTTTGAGCAGAGTTGCCGGTAGGTGTCCTGGAGGGTGGATTTGAGAATGTCTGGATTGAGACCAGGACAGAATCGCAGAACGTTATTACTCATCGTTGCCAATGACATTTTTATCTCTCCCTTAGAATGTTACTTGAATGATCGATAGCACAATTCCTACATCACCTTTTTTAGTCCCAAAGTTATACCCTGGAACTACCCCAATTGAGGGATTGATGTAAGAAGCATTCCACTCCGCTCCCAACATCGTAAATAGAGTGGGAACATTGAGCATCAATCCAACTCCAGCAAATACATCTGAGGTAGTAGTTCCCAGAGTTTCTGCTCTCAAGGTGATTAACCCTTTGTAGGTAGCCAAGTCCATCCCCACACCAGCCCCAAAACTATCATTAGAGGTGAGATAAACAGTATCCCCATTGAGGTTGAAGGGCAGACTTCCAAGAATTGTGTTGAAGTCTGGGGGAACTACCTGCTTCATTGTAGGATCATCCTTCTTTATAAAGAGTCCCTTCCAATCTCCTGCATACACCATAGACGACATGAACACCATAGCCAATAAAATGATGATAAACTTTTTCATGTTTGTCCTCCTTTCATTTTATGTTTACTTTCATTTGGTCATCCTTCCCTTCACCCTTTGAGGGTAGAGAAAGATTCCCCTTCCCACTGAGAAATTGATAGCCAGTGTCAGCTATCACCGCTGCCAATACCCCATTGACGATTGCCCTAATCCAGTTGATAGGATCTGCCCCGATGTAGAGTTCTGAGACAATGGAAATCACCACACCAAGAACGATTGTGATGAGCCAAATCCACTTCTCAGGTAGATGAGCCTTGATATACTGGACTACTGCCAACAGAATAATCCCAATAGCACCAATCTTCGTTAAATCTAACCACTCTGGTAAGTTCATCTAATTCACCTCCTTATTTACCTAATGGAACAGCTCGTATCAGCTCCATTAGAAACAGAATTGCAACTGCAGGCCATAGGGGAGCAAATTTTCCCATAGCATGAGCAATCAAGAAAATAGCTCCAATAATAAGCAGAATTATCATCACTGTAAACATCTTCTTCACCTCCCTTCCTTACGCAATTATACTACCTAAGTTTAGCGACTCCAGAAATGCCAGTAACCTTGCCTCTGTTGCTATGCAGCACTCCCCATCATGATCGAGAAGTTTCTGCATATCATCAAACCTTATCCATGCCCTTCCGTTAAGACCAAACTTCGGACCCCATGAATTGATGATGGCAATTTTCTCTTGCTTCTGATTAGCCCCAAAAGTAAGATAAGCATGGCCTCCAAGCACCCTGCCAGTTGGCTTGATGAATCCCTTGCTATCAGTTTCAAGCATACCATCATACCAGTCTGTTCCTAATACAACGGGTCCAACGGTAAGAATCTGAGCGACCAATGTTTCAACCTTATCCGTCCATTGATATTTTGGGGTATAGCCTTCTTTGTTGAAGAATTTGAATAATCCCCTAACACTTGACCCCTGGTAATCCTCTCCAGGCCATTCATCATTCTCCTGGGCATACACATACAGTCTGTTAGGTGAGAAGGGTAACTTGATGTTACGGACGGGTCCAGAGGTCAAATACTTATACCCTGAGAATCCCACACAGGCAGGGGTATCCCGCTGGTCAAGGGGTTGCCCAATATACCAATAGCGATATGGGACTCTCTCGGCTTTCTTCATATCAGGATGCATCAAAAACTTTCTGTCTCTGCTATCTGCTTTGTATAACCGTCCCCATTTGAGATTCATTATCACTCCTCCGACTGCACCGATGAAACATCCCATCTCCATCATAGAGGGTAGGATGGCCTTCTTCATCAATTTCAATTTCAACTAATTTATCACAAACAGGACAAGGGATGATCTTCATATCATCCCCGCAATAAATTCCATCGCCTGAGTTCTACCAGCCGTTGAATCAGACGCATTGTGACCATATCCCTTAACAATATAGCTCTTACATCCTGTCAAGCTGGCAAAATACTGACTATTGATACTTGGTGGACAAAGGGTATCAAGCTGACCACCGATCATCAGCATCCTATTTTCAAGTCCCAGATAAGCTCCTCGATGAGCATGGTAGACAGGAGATTTGCATTGAGAGAGATATTTCTTAGCCCAATCTGCTTGTTGGTTAAACCATTGCAAATTGTCAGGATTGAGGGGAGGGACAAAGCAGACTATTTTATTGTATAGAGGATGTTGATCTTTGAAAGCAAGGAGTCCGCAATAGCCTCCCCTCGATACCGTAATTATATTAATCTCCATTCCTACCATTGTCATACCACTGTGAGGAAGAGAATCTCTCATTAATGGTGCTATCATGTGGTAGGCATCCCTAATCTCAATAACATCTGAGTTAGGGTTAGGTGCAACAGGAAAATCCTCATCAGGGAATTTCAGCAATAGGACATGATAGCCCATTGTTCTGTAAGAGAAGGCATCTGAGAAGCGATTGAGCATATTCTGCTCCAGGTCAAATGTTCCCCCATGAAGATAGACAATCCCCTTATTCCTAATATTCTTAGTAGGTTTGAGGAGGAAGGCATCAACCTGATTGCCATCAACTATGATGGACAATCTCTCTACGTTCCCCCACATCATCTCCCATTGTAATCTTAGCCACTCTTGAAATGTCACCATCTCCTCCTTTTCCCAATGTCTGTGTGGACAAAGTTGAGTAATTCGTAATAGTGGAATCCTCCTGACCAGTTCCCAATCAATTTCTCACATAACTTCTTCAATAAACTGTCCCCATCCTCTAAACTCCAATCTGCAGCCAATCCCAACAGATGGAGACTTCCATTCTCTCCTCCAACATCATCATTGTGATTAACACATCTACAACCAGAGTGGATCTTAATTGGGATATTTACTATATCCCTCACCACTTGCAATCTGTTGACGAGACGAGGATCAATAATATTGAATCCACATCCACAAAGACAGCTAAATTCAAACTCATCAAAATTTTCAGTTATCCTCATTTTATATACTTTGCAAGTAATGCCATCAGGCTTATGATTAGATTTATTGCCACCCCAAAAAGAATCCAAGGAATCTGATTCATTCTCCTCTCAAGGTAATCCAATCTCTTCTCTGTAAAATCCATCCACTTTTCATGCAATCTTACAAGGTTTACTGCAGATTCTGTACCATGAAGATAGTTTTCTTCTGCCATCAGAGTTTCCCCTTCCTCTCTACTTCTTTGGCTCCTCTTTCGGAGTCACAGGTCTGGTGAAATTCCCGTTCTGGTCGAATTTGTATCCCTCTTTGGTCATCTGCTCAATCAATTTTGCCCTCTCCTGACCGATCATCTGCATCTGGAGGGAGAGATTCTGAATACGAAGGTTGAGATTTTGATATTGAAGTTCCTCTCGTTCACTTGAGAATGATAGAGTAGTAACCCATAAAAGACTGATAATAAGACAAAATATAATCACCATTGATTTCATACCATGACCCCCATTCCATCCAAGATTCATTTGACATTTTATGAGATTTTGCTATTTTATCTTGAATCGCTTCTAAATTCTCTCTTGCCTCATGTAATTTCTTACTTGCTTCTGATAGTTCTTGTTTCTCTTGATCTGTCAATTTCTCAACATATCTTAATTCACCTGCCCACCCCAGACCGCCCATAAAACCGTTGATTAATAGGAAGCACAATATCATCACCAAAGTAATAAGGTACTTTCTCACGTTGGCATCACCTCCTTTCTTAATCACACCATTGGATTTGACTAATAATTTCATCCGCAATCTTATCTCTCTTCTGTTTCTGCACTCCATACTTAATCAGCGCATTGATGATGCTTGCCCTTATTGCTGGCTTATCCCTACTCCAACAGGAACAGTTGGTATCGGGATCAGGTCGAAAGGGTAGCTGACTACCACCGAGTCGGCACTCTCCTTTGTTGCTGATGTAGCAGTCATTAAAAATTTTAAAGTGCCAGAACTCCCATCAGATACCATCACATTAAAAAGATACTGAACTGTGGTCTTACCTGGAATAGTTGCTATAAATGTTCTTACCCCATCAACTCTGTATATTTTGTAGCCAGTCGTGACACTATCTGTGTTGGGAAGCCACGTCATTTTGAGGGCAAGGTCAGCACTCAAGCAGATTGATGGAACCAACATCACCATAGCCAATATCAAGAGAATTTTCTTCATGGTACGCTTCCTCCTGTAACAGATACGCCTTGAACTTGAGATGGAACGTAAGAGGGAAGGTCTTGTAGCTCAAGAGAGAAATAGTCCAACCTTGCATTAGACTCCCTTCCCGTAAAGACAAAGGTATGATTTCCCTCTGTTAGTATAATCCAGTAAGGGTCATATTGAGGATTGTCAAAAGTCCCTGTCCCCCTTCTGGTCACATAATCCATATACCAAGTATTAAAATAGTTTGAGTCTCCCAAAGGATTTAAGTCCCAAATATCAGCGTCCAGAGCGTCTACCTTAAAGGTGTAGGAGTCCGTTCCAGAATCAGGAGCATAGACCCTGGCCACGATTCGATATGTGCCTGTTGCCACTACAGGAACCGTGAACGTTGCTGTTCCTGAATTTGAAGTATCTGTGGCGATATAGTATCCTCCGCTGGCAGTTACATCTAATATTGATGCCATCGGGCTAACTATCGTTCCGCTTTCCGCTTCAATCACTCCTGGAACAACTGGCAACACAACCGTGAAGGTAGCAGAAGCAGAGACAGTGTTTTTGTTTGACGTCGGCGTCACTCCATCAGCGCATCTATAATAATATGTGTAGTGCGCTCCACAGGCTAACAAAACAGATTGGGAGAAGTTATCTCCTACCTTTGTGCCGAAAGTACCTGCCATCAGATCATAAGTGGTGTCAGTCGTGTCATATTTGCAAGTAACCGTTGCCGTTTCATCTGTGGCTGTGACCGTTAGGGTGACATTTCTGGGATCAGAGGTACAGGTAAAGACCTCACTTGGCCCTGGATTTACCATAACAGGAGGGGTTACATCTCCTGCTGCCGCTGCAATAGAAAAACTATGAGTGGTTGAAGTGGTGTTTTTATTGTTCGCTGGTAAGCCATCCATGCACCTTGTGTAATAGGTGTAAGAAGCATTACAGGCAAGGGAGATGGTTTGAGAATGGGTTGTCGTGCCCGTTGTCGTGTAGGTGTTCGCCATCAGATCATAGGTAGTATCTACGGTATCATACTTGCAGGTCGCATTTTCATTGGTCGTCACTGATAGGGCAATATCTACCGGACTCTCTGCATCGCACTGTTGCACTCCAGAGGGAAGGGCATTGGAAATCACCGGAGGGGTGGTATCCTCTCCATACTCATAAGCCCCAATATCCCATGCTCCACCAACAGGACGTGTCACGCCATCCTTATCTTTCGGCCACAGACTCGATCCATCCATGTTTGTATAAGCCGAAGCGTCATACCCAACATTTATAGCTGGGGAAGAACCTTGCAATCTAAAATCAGTTGACGATACAAGAAGAGGATTTGCGTTCAGATTGTGTGTATAAGCCGGATGATCGGCTGCAAAAGTAGAGAGGGATGTATAAGTCTTATTGGGTCCTCCAACACCAGAGACCC
>Ga0154664_122_pt1 | contig 33225 bp, 29 predicted proteins | sample Rifle2008BG13ft_FD_116093 | JGI IMG/M metagenome (GOLD analysis project Ga0154664, IMG submission 116093) | Bacteroidetes bacterium RBG_13_44_24 | reverse complement strand
ATGATCAAGGGATAGATAAACAGGAACTGGCGCCATGAGCTGTACAGGTTTGATTTTTCAACCATAACAAAGATCACGGGAAAAATTATGGTAAAAACCACCAGACTGTATAACAATGCTTTACCCTGTAAGAATATTTTTCGTGTGAAGGACAGGAAGACAATGACTCCCGCTGTCACAATCAACGGGATAGTTATGGCCATGGATTTTGGAAGGTAGTACCATGGCATGAAATCGGACCACATCATCTTTCCCTCAAATATCTGCCTGAAGGTTGACGGGAAATGAGCCATCACCCGGTATGATTCAAAAACATTCCTGAAGGGAGCCTGCAGGGCAAACGGCCAGAGAAGCATGCTCAGAAAAAAAGCAGCACCAGATACAAGTAGTATTATTATCATGGTTTTCCAGCCTCCATCAAAGCTGAATCTCTTTTCCGAAAAACTGTTAAAAGCAACCTGGATACAAAAGAAAAAGAACAGATAACATATCAGAAGCAATCCTCCTGCCCTTATGCTGAGCGCCATACCAATACTCACTGCAAGAAGAACAAGATCAGGAAATGAATTTTTCTTATCGGGAAAAAGAAATTTCAGTATGAAGAATACTGATGCAACGTATCCCAGGGAAAAAGGGATATCCTTAAGGTTATTCATGGCATGCCCCATGAATGTTGGTGAAACTGCAAAGAGGAACAGGACGAGAATTCCTGTCCTGTAACCTGAAAGCCATACAGCAAAAAGTGCTGTTAATAAAATAACAGCCCACCCTGCAATGGAGCTCATTATATGCCTGAATCTGTAGATATCGTCCACCCTGAGCCAGTGGATCAGGATAGTCACAAGGTTATCATAAGACTGACCATAGTATTTAAGGTGTGTGTCAGGAGTATTAAGGGCCGATTGATCGTCCCCGCTGGTGGCAAAGAAATTATAGACTGCTTCAGATTGCCTGTAATGAAGAACTTCATCGCATGATATACCTGCATTCCTGCTTAAATAAATCATTATGAACAGCAGACAAGCCGAGCTGATGTAAAATATATATTTCAGTCCGTTTTGTGACATTACTTTCCGGAAGTATCGTCATAGAATTTCCTGATAAAATAGACCGGGCGGTTTTGTGATTCCTTGTAATTCCTGAAAATGTACTCACCCAGCACTCCCAGGAAAACAAGCTGAACAGAACCAAGGAAATAGATGCTCAGCAATATGGATGACCATCCCGGAACAGCTGTTCCGGTCGCTTTTGCTATAATTACATAGATGCCTGCGCCCATGAAAATTATGGTGCCGATTGCACCCAGTATAAGACAAAACCTCACAGGGAACCTTGAAAATGAAAAAATTGCATCAGAAGCCAGTGAGAACAACTTCCTGAAGGTCATCTTGGGTTTACCTCTGAATCTTTCCTCCCTAACATATTCAACATCTCCGTGCCTGAATCCGATATAGCTTCTTAAACCCGGCAGATAGCGCACTTTTTCTTTCATCAACAGGAGTGCGTCAACGGCAGCTCTTTTCATCACTGAATAATTACCGTAATCACCCATTGAACTTACTTCACCAATACTCCTGAAAATCGTGTGGAACAGCGTGGCATAAAGGTCACGGCTCTTTACTCCTTTTCTCCCGGTCCTTTTTGCGCTGATAATATCATAATCTTCCTCTTTTACTTTGCGATACATCACAGAAAGCAGCTCCGGCGGATCCTGGAGGTCCCCATCCATCATTGCCACGATCCCGCCCCTTGCGTACTCAAGTCCGGCAGTATAAGCTGCCTGGTGTCCGAAATTCTTTGAGAGGGATAACAGCTTGATCCTGGCGTTCTTTTCCCTCCAGGCAAGAATGAAGGCAACACTCTGATCTGTGCTTCCGTCATCAACAAAGATCAGTTCATAATCCTTTGAAAATGATTCAACTGCTGATACTGTGCGTTTGATAAGCTCGTCAATCAGCTTCTCTTCATTGAATATGGGGATGACAAGAGAAAACATGTTTACTTTAATCTTGCAAGTGCAAACTCCACATCGTCACTCAATTCAGGATCAGAAGCCAGGGCTTTAATAGCGGGGATACAGTAATCAGTTCCCATCCAGCTGAGCTCCCTGAGGATAAGCTTCTTTGCATCATCAGATGCTTCTTCATTCTTAAGTATGCCAACCATTTTCTTTTCCAGTTTCAGAAGTGTTTTTTCATTTCCGGCAGCATTTCTTATCTGGCTTTGCAGGTATGTAAAATACTTCGTACTTTTTTCAATATCGTAATTCCCAAGGTTATCAAATACCTCTTCATATGTTATGCTTTTAAAACCAGGCCGCAGAACTGCTCCTGCCGCAGTCGGGAAATCAAAAGGCGCTTCCTGTGTTACATTTCCTGTGACAGCCCATTCAGCTCCCCTTTGCAGAGTAACTATGAATCCTGCGCAATGCAGAGCGTTATTCTCCTTATCATCAGGTGTGCCGATCATTGTGATGAAGATTCTTCCCTTTCCGAAATTTCGCGCCAGGAGGACAGGTTCTCTCCTGCCTGTGCTAAAGTATGAATTATCAAGACTGACTGTGGCAAGAACCCGGGTATCTTCACCGGCAGGTTTCAGTCCCTGGACAATCACATCATCAGGATGGAGCCATCTCACAGGCAATCCTTTTGTAACCGGGTGATCAATCTGGGCTGTCCTGACTTCAAAGCTTCGTCTTTCAGAGATCTTAACTGAATCAGAAACAACTGCGCCGGGATTGCTCTCAGAGTTGTATGCTACCAGACCTCCACCGTTATTCACATAATCAATCAGCGACGCATTAGTTGTTTCAGAAAATGCATCACCTTCATAATCAAGCACAACCAGGTCGTACTTTGAAAAGTCGGGTTTGAACCCCGACATATCTTCTCCCTTTGAGGGAGTGGCTATTATTGTTGATGAGAATAAATCCGTCTCATCAAGTATCTGTTTCAATGACTCAGAGCTTACTCCCCAGTTATGGTCACTTTGTCCGGTTATTATCAGTGCTTTATACTGAGGTGCTTTTCTGCATGAAGGCATAATCGCCACCAGGGCAGCTGCCAGAAGATATATTAAATATTGCTTTCTCATTTCTTTTAATATTAAACGGTTGGTAAACTCCATGGCTTGCGGTAAGGTCTGCCAAGAAGCCGGCTTGCTCTTTCATTTCCGGCGATTGTCTCGTTCACGGGATCCCAGTGGATGGTTTGCCCTGTTTCCATTGCTATTTCTCCGAGCAAACCAACTGAAATGGCACGATATGCAGGTTCAATTGGGGCTATAGCCTGCGTTCCTGTGCGGACACTGTCAACAAAATTCTGCCAGTGGTTTTCGCTTTTATAAAGATGAATTTCATTTTCTCCGATAACCTCTTCAAGGATTTTAGGATCAGAAGAAGTGAGTATATTACCCCTGTCGGTATGCACCCATCCCAGGTCGCCGTACCATGTTGTCCCCATGCCATGTTCCAAACGTGAAGCGTTTACCACCCTCATTTCTATGCCGCCGGCATATTTGCACAGAAAATCATATTCAACGGGAACATTGTAAATGCCCTCCATCGGGTAGACTCCGGTTCCTGTTACTTCCACAGGACCGGTATGTTCAAGTCCTGCCCCCCAGTTTGCAATATCAATATGATGTCCTGCCCAATCTGTCAGCTGGCCGCCGGAGTAGTCAAGCATCCATCTCCAGTTCCAGTGCGATACTCCCCTGTACGGCACCTCAGGAGCCGGACCAAGCCACATTTCCCAGTTCATTTCAGGAGGAACTTCCTGTACCGGAGGAGTTCCTATTCCCCTGCCTCCGTCTGGTAAGCCCACTTCTATAAACTTTATTTTACCTATCCTTCCGTTAATGACAAGTTCAGCACCTCTCCGGAAATGAGCCTGCGAACGCTGCCAGCTGCCTGTCTGCCAGATAATGTTATTCTTTTTGACAGCAGCAACGATGGTCTGCCCGTCTTTTATAGTGCGGCATATTGGCTTTTCACCATATACATTAAGCCTTTTATTTACTGCTTCGGTATAGATTATCCCGTGCCAATGGTCAGGCAATGCTATTGATACTGCATCAAGCTTTTCCTTTTCAAGGAACTCCCTGAAATCTCCGTATGTACGGCAGTCAGTGTTCTTGTTTGCCTTATCCACCGTCTCTTTTGCTTCTGCAAGGTGCTTTGAGTCAACATCGCATACAGCAATAAACTGAACCGCGTCCTTAAGATCCAGGAAATCCCTCAGATTCGACATACCCTGTGATCCTGTTCCGATCGCTCCTATGATAACCCGGTCGCTCGGCGGTCTCTTTCCTCCCATTCCAAGCGCTGAAGCCGGAATGATGTTCGGTATTATGAATACCCCGGCTGCTGCAGCAGCCGATCTCCTGACAAAAACTCGTCTGGTTGTTTTTTGTGTCATATATTTCAGATTATTTGTCCTTTATATAATGGTTTAACAGTACTTATCACCGGTGTTCCGGGAACCGGAGTTTCAAAAACCATATCAACAGGTCCGAATTCCAGCCTGGAAGGACCGAGGTCCATATCTGATTTGAATATCTCATCCCAGGTAACTCCGCGACCCGTATAGGCTGCTGTTCTTCCCATAATGGCCGTGAGCGTTGAGAGAGCCGTCTGTTCTGCTTCATTTACGTAATTGCCTGTCCTGATCGCGTATACCAGGTGCATATGCTCCTGGACATACGGAGGTATGACAGTCTGATTCATCTGATTTCCGGTCTCGTCCAGGGGATATTCAAATTTCCATATCACATTTCCGTCAAGGTCCCAGATCGTATTCTGGCAGTTGGTATATCCTTCGGTTCCCATAATTAGTTCACCTGTGGCGTTTGCACAGCTGTCTATCTGGCGGCACATGCTGTGAGAGCTTACACCATTCCCATAGTCAAAATCAATGCTGAAGAAATCATACTGGTCGCCGGTAATTCTCCTGTGCCTTCCGCCATAACCAACAGCCCGTTCAGGGTGTTTGCCCATGAACCAGTTTATTACATCTATATTATGAACATGAGTATCAAGAATATGGTCGCCGCAGAGCCAGCAGAAGTTGTTCCAGTTCCGGATCATATATTCCATATCATTCCATCCCGGCTCCCGTTCCCTGAACCACACATGGTCCTGGTTCCAGAAAGCCCTGGCGGATGTGATTTTTCCTATAGCTCCCCCGGCAACCCGTTTGTACGTCTCAATATAATCCTCCTGGTGGCGGCGCTGCGTCCCTGTTACAACATTCAGCCCGATGGCTTCAGCCTTCTTTCCTGAAGTTATTATTGAACGGATACCTACGGGATCAACAGCCACAGGCTTTTCCAGGAACACATGTTTTCCAGTCGTCACTGCTTCAAGGAAATGATCGGGACGGAACTGCGGAGGTGTTGCAAGCAATACCACATCGAGATCAGGAAGAGCCATCAGCTTCTTATATCCGTCAAATCCTGCAAAACAGTTTTCTGCAGGTATCGGGAGGTTGAAAGATGCAAACCGTTCACGGCATGCATCTATTTTATCCTGGAACACATCAGCGAGTGCAACGATCTCAAGATCCGGTCCGGAGCTGATAAAATTAATTGCAGCACCAGTACCTCTTGCTCCAGCCCCCACGAGTCCTGCCCTCAGTTTCTTCCCTGCAGGAGCTCCCTTAAGCACCGGCGGCAGTTTCAGTTCACTGTAATCAGGTTTCCTCCTGCAGCCTGAAGCCAGCATCCCGGCACCGGCAATGCCTATCCCTGTAAGTGCTGCTGTTCCGATAAATTTTCTTCTGTCAATATTCTTCATGATTATTAATGTATCTTTTTAAAACCCACCCCAACCCCTCCCGGGAGGGGATCTCTCCTGAAATAATTTAGTTTATGACTGAACTGTCAACCTCACAAACCACCCTGAATCCCACATCAATACAATCGGAATACCACCAGATGCTCTTAGGCATCTGAGGATCCGTCACGAGCCACTCTTTTGTTCTTGTGTAATCGCGTGCAGCGCTCCTGACATCCTTTGCATCGCTCTTGAATGATCCTCCCCTGATCACATGCTCCTGCCCCTTTGCAGGTCCTCGCGGATCACTTCCCGTGGAATCGGCGGAATAGAAATCGGATGAGTAGAAATCAAAGCAGAATTCTGCCACGTTACCTGACATATTCTTCAGTCCAAATGGATTCTCTTTCACCGATGAGGGTTCTGCTGTTTTTGCCGAACTGTTCAGGCTGTAAATTACTCTTGATGAAATAATTCCGGTGTCAGGACGGATCAATTTCTTCAGGAAACCTACTGAGGAGTAGTCCTTCGGTTCGCCTTCAAAATAGTAAGGTGTCCGGGTTCCTCCCCTGCAAGCATATTCCCATTCTGCTTCAGTGGGCAGACGGTATTTTTTGCCGGTAACCCGTGAAAGCCATCTGCAGTAGACGTTTGCAGCGTGCCACGACATGGTTATCGCCGGGCGGGATCCTTTTCCCCATCCCTGGTCAGGTGCTCCCCACGGGGGTGTTGCTCCGCTGATGGCATCGGTTTTCAGGTTGCTTACGACCTGTCCTTCGGTTCTTCCCTGTGAGCTTGTTGCCCTGAAGAATGCGAGATACTCATCCCATGTCACCTCAGCTTTGGCAATCCAGAACCGCGATACTTTAACCTCTCTTGCCGGACCTTCATCAGGATCTCTCAGTGATTCATCATCAGGGCTTCCCATTGTGAATGTACCTCCGGGCAGAGCGATCATTTCAAATGAAATCCTGGTACCCGGAATCATTTCTGTATAGTTTTCAAACCCAGCAACTTTTGCAGGTTCTGAAAAAGGAGGTTCAGTGGATGTTTTGGTAACGCCAAAACTGGTATCATGATCATGCAGCACTGCATTCTTATCGAAGTGACCGACTGTCAGGTGGCAGTTGATACAGTTCAGCGGATCCGTGCTGGTTGTATAGAAAAGGTGGGCATTGCCCCCATTGACTGACAGCGTCGCCGGGAAAAGATTCTCGTGGCAATCGAGACATGATTTTTCGTAAACAAACTCCTTTGCATTTTCAAGCAGTTTTTTCTTTTCCCAGTCAATTTTTGCACTATCCTTGAAATAATACCCATAAGCATCCTTCAGTCCATGCTTAGCCTTGGCAAAGAGGTATCCCTGGTTTTCGGGAGGCAGATGACATTGCACGCAGTGAACAATTGTCCCTGATGAATTATTATAATGTGTTGACAGTTTCCAGCTCTGATCTGCATGCGGATGGATATGGCATGACATGCAGTATTTATCGGTTGATGTGTGTTTCATCACTTTCCCTCCGGAGATGAAAAGAATGATACACAGCACAATCCCAAAAATAAAGAACCAGAGCTTTGTTTTGCGGCTTAGAGAAGCCCTCCTGCGATAGTTATAATTCATTTCCCCTGCATATCAAAAACCTGTTAAAGTTAATTGATTGCGGGACTTTGTGATATTAAATCAGGATTTTTTTAAGTCTTTTTAAGACACGCTCAGAATCTCCTTGTATATCCGTGACAGTAAGGCACCTTACCGTTATTAAAGTAATAATCCTGGTGATAATCCTCTGCATCAAAGAACTCGGATGCTTTAGTTAATGCCGTTGCTAATTTGTATCCCTTGTCAGCCAGTATCTTAAGATTCTTTTCAGCAATCTTCTTCTGGTCATCATTCATATAGAAGATCTCTGAACGGTACTGATCGCCCAGGTCAGGACCCTGTCCCCCTACCTGGACAGGATCGTGAATTTCAAGAAAAAGCCTGAGAAGCTTCTCATAGTTAGTTTTTTCCGGATCATAAATTATTTTGACCGCCTCAGCATGGCCTGTCTTTCCGGTACATACCTCCTTATATGACGGGTTCCTGATATGACCGCCTGTATAACCAGAGGTCACAGAGATCACTCCCGGCTCTTTCTGCAGGAAGTACTCAACACCCCAGAAGCATCCTCCTGCAAAAATTGCAGTGCCATATCTTCCTTCCTCAACTATTGCAGGTATAAAGTCGAGAGAAACGGAGTTGACGCAATGCCGGATATTCTTCAGGGTCATTTCCTCACCTGTAAATACATGTCCGAGGTGGGCACCGCATGATGCACAGGTGATCTCTGTTCTCCTGCCGTCGGGATCAGGAGATCTTTTTACAGCACCCCTGATCTCATCGTCAAAGCTTGGCCAGCCGCATTCTGATTCAAACTTTGCTGATGAATAATAGAGCGCTGCCCCGCATTTCCTGCAAACGTAGGTGCCTTTCTCCCTGTGATCGGTATATTTACCTGTAAAGGGAGCTTCCGTCCCTTTATTATTAATGACATATGATTCAGCCTTGCTGAGATCATTGAAAGGCAGCTTTTCCTGTGAGAATGATTTTGTGACCATTATGAATGATATTGCGAGTATTGTTAATATGTACCTCATAAGTTCCGTTTATGAAGAACAACAAAATTATCACAAAAATGTTGAACCACAGCATTGGTATACTTTTTGAACTATTTTCAACGTTTACTTGTTTAAATAATAGTTGAAGGAACCGGAGCCGGAAAAAGAAAAAATGTCAGCAATTAATTTCCGGCATAAAGATTGTTTTTAAAATGAAAAGTTTATTTTTGTAATCTATTAATATATATTCTGTATGAAAAAATTTGCTGTTATACTGTTAATTACTTTTGTAACTGCACTGGTCGTAAGCTCGTGCAACAAGGAAGCATGTCCGGCATACAGTCAGGCAGATACCGAGCAGGCAGGTCATGTCGGCTGAAACCTGAGTTTCCCCACATTTTATAAGTGAGCTCATATGAAAAAGCTGCTTATAATAGCGGTTGTGTTATTATTTGGTGCAGTCTCTCTGACTGCCCAGGGGGAGATAGATAAACAACAAAAAGTGTTTTTCCGGAACGAAAGGTCGTTTGCTCTCATACTCAACTCCGACGGGTATGGCTTAAACTACCGTGAGGCAAAAAGAATTGATTACCTTAATAAGCGTCTTCTTGAAATAGACCTGGGCACTTTCCGGCATCCTAAAGAATATAAAGTCACCAATGCCTATGCCCAGACAGCTGCTTCATTTGTTTTCGGGAAACTCAATTCGGTGATGTACCTGAGAGGAGGAATAGGGCATCAGCATGAAATATTCCAGAAAGCAGATCAGGGCGGGATCGCAATAAGATATTTCTATTCAGCAGGTCCGGTATTATCACTTTATAAACCAATCTATTACAAGGTTTTATATCTTATCTCATCAACAACAAGCACCTACGGAACCAGGGAAGAGAAATTTGAAGTATCGATTCATCAGCCTGGTGATATTTACTCCAGGGCATCATTTACAAGGGGATTAGAAGAGATCAGGGCGCTTCCCGGACTATATGCCAGAGGCGGTTTTAATTTTGAATACAGCAGGCAGGACAAGATCATACATGCCATTGAAATCGGAAGTCAGATAAATGCCTTCCCTAAAGAAATTCCGATCATGGCGAGCCCTGACAACAAAGCGATTTTTTTCTCGTTATTTGTCAGTTACAGGTTAGGTGTCATCGTAGACCCTCTTCATCCGGAGGAGACAAAGCTCTCAACGCTTTTCAGAAGGAAAAAGAGCTTCTGATCAATTCAGTTCCTTGTTATTTTCCGGGAAATTGTTACATTTGCTGTTCGATTTATTAACCCTAATAATTATACGTTTATGTCAAAAATTAAAGTTGGTATCAATGGTTTTGGCAGGATCGGCCGGCTGGCCTTCAGGGCTGCCCTTAAAAGGAACGATATAGAAATAGTCGGGATCAACGACCTCCTCGATGTGGATTACATTGCTTACATGCTCCTTTACGATACAATGCATGGCAAATTCGACGGCAAGGTGGAAGTTAAGGATGGCAAGCTTGTTGTAAACGGACAAGGCATCCGCGTAACTAACGAGAAAGAACCGGCTGGCCTGAAATGGAATGAGGTTGGCGCTGAATATGTGCTTGAATGCACAGGTCTTTTCCTTACGAAGGAAACTGTTATGGGTCATATCACTGCAGGTGCAAAGAGGGTTGTGATGTCAGCTCCCTCAAAGGATGATACACCGATGTTTGTAATGGGTGTTAACCATAATAAATACAAAGCCGACATGCAGTTTGTATCAAATGCCTCCTGCACAACCAACTGTCTTGCCCCTGTCACCAAGGTCCTCCACGATAATTTCGGTATTATTGAAGGTCTTATGACAACCGTTCATTCAACTACGGCAACGCAGAAAACAGTTGACGGGCCTTCGAAGAAGGACTGGAGAGGCGGACGTGCCGCATCAGGAAACATCATCCCTTCATCAACAGGTGCTGCCAAGGCAGTTACCAAGGTTATCCCCGAACTGAAAGGTAAACTCACAGGTATGGCATTCAGGGTTCCAACCCTGAATGTATCTGTTGTTGACCTGACCTGCCGCCTTGAGAAACCTGCCAGCTACGAGGATATCAAGAACGCTATGAAAGCTGCTTCTGAGGGTCCGCTCAAAGGAATCCTGGGATATACAGAAGATCAGGTTGTCTCCAGCGATTTTAACGGCGATCCGCGCACTTCTATTTTTGATGCGGGAGCTGGAATAGCGCTTAACGATAATTTTGTGAAGATAGTGGCATGGTACGACAATGAGTGGGGCTACTCATGCAAGCTTCTCGACCTCATTGCCCATATGAACACTGTGAAATAACAGCTTGAATATCATAAAATATAACAGGGGACCTGCTGCAGGTCCCCTTTTTATTTTACCCCTGAATCCCCCAAGGGGGACTTATTATGTACTTTTATCCGCTTCCCCCCTTTGGGCCGGCTGGGGGTAAAGTTTATACTATCATTTCTATCTGAAGGGGTATTCCGGCTGTGTCGCGATAATGTTCACCAAGCTCAAGCATCGCCTCGTCATCCTCTTCATAAAGCCATTTCATCTTCACGTCGTTCCCGGAACGCCCGTAACTGGTCAGCCTTTTCAGGATCTCATAAAGATACTTTGACGATCCGCTGTTTATATATTCAAGCTGAACGTTGATATCAAGTGCTTTATTCTTCTCAAAATGGAGAGTAATCCATTCATCAAGACGCCTGAATATCAGTTCAGGATTTTCAGGTATTGAACGTCCTACAAGTTCAAGCAGGTTGGTATCAGGATAATAAGCAATACCCGGACAATTCTTTAATTCTTCCTGAATAACATGTTTTTCCATATTCATAATTTTATTCGTATCGTAAAGCTTCAATTGGATCTATATTTGCGGCTTTCAGCGCAGGTGCATAACCTGATACAATTCCGACAATAAAGCAAACCACTACACCCATTATCACCCACAGCCATGGAATTAGAAAATCTGATTTCAGCAATGATGATACTATATTGCCGATAAGGATTCCAAGAATTATGCCAAACACTCCGCCCATCTGTCCGATCAGCACCGACTCAAAAAGGAACTGGTTTTTTATTGTCCTCGGTTTGGCACCTATGGCTTTTCTGACACCTATTTCCCTCGTACGCTCTGATACCGAGACTAGCATTATATTCATCAGTCCGACAGCAGCTCCGAAAAGTGTTACCAGACCTATTATTGTAGCGGCAAGGGTTATAAACTTGATGTTTTTGAGGAGCAGCGCCACTAAATTATCGCTCTTTGTCACATTGAAATCTGATTCATCCCTTGGATCCAGGTTGCGTACTATTCTGAAAACTGCTTCAGCCTCACCCGTCATAATATCCAGGGTTGCAGGATTAACAGGCATTACTGATATGTTATAATTCATGTTCGGAACCGAGAAGTACTGCCTGGCGGTTGTAACAGGAATAAAACAAACATTATCAGTATTGATGGCACTGGCACCTTTGCTCTTTAGTATCCCCGCCACAACAAATTTCAGACCGGCAACGGAAACTTCCTTCCCTAACGGATCAGTGCCGGTGGTAAAGATGTCACCGGCTATCCCTGAGCCTATAAGGATAAGTCTTCTGTTAAGCTGTATCTCGTCGGGGCTGAAATTCCTTCCTGATGTTATTTCATATCCTGAAACTGCCAGGTAATTCTCATCCACACCGGAGAGGTAGATAGTCGGATTTGTCTCTTCCGATCCGTATTTGACCGTTGTCCCGGCGGAAGCCAGGAAAGAAACTGAAACAATGGCAGGTTCTTTAAACTTTTCCTTGAATTCCGTTGCCTCCCGGTATGATATCCTGGAGTGATTCTTAATCCTGTATGCACTCTCACCGTTAACCAGTATATTCATTCCTCGTGACGTGATTGTAAATGAATTTGCACCCATCATCGTGAACTGGTTCGTGAGGGACGATTTTATGGCATCTATAGCCGTAAGTATACCGACGAGGGCCATTATGCCGATAGCAATAATACAGATAGTAAGGACAGTCCTTACCCTGTTTGATCTGATGGCACGGAACGAGATCCTTAAATTCTCCCAGAAAAGCCCTATCCTGAGGTACCTGAGCTTCTGCATAAATTACTTTCTCAAAAAAATAAAAGTACAACTTTTTTCCATTCAAGAGATGTCATATGCTTAATTATTGTTCAGACATGGATAATGTAACCGCTCCGCGGTTCTATACTCCAGGATTGCATCTGGCATCGGATTCGTAGTAACCGCACCATGCTTATTTGATTAAATCCAGTAGGGATTACATTTTTACCAGATAAATGGATCATAATTAGTCGAGAACCCTGGAGGGGTTCCACAAATGGATAAAAAAGAACTTTTTAAAAAAATAATTAAGATTTTAGTTGCATAACTAAATTCTTCGTTGTATATTTGCTTTTATGGAGTCTTTAATTTAAAGACATAAAATATATCAGCTATGAGAGAACTGACAAGAGCAGAAGAACAGGTGATGCAGGTACTCTGGAAAATCAGGAAGGGATTCGTCAAGGATGTCCTTGAACGCTTTGATGATCCAAAGCCTGCATACAATACGGTAAGCACTATAATAAGGATCCTGCAGGATAAGGGCTTCGTGAACCATAAAGCCTATGGAAGAACCCATGAATATTATCCTGTAATATCCAGGGATCAGTATTCCAAATCGCATCTCAGCTCGTTTGTGAACAACTATTTCTCAAACTCGTTCGGGAAGATGGTAAGCTTCTTTGCCAGGGAGAAAGAGATCTCTGTCAAAGAGATGGAGGAGATCATGAAGATCATGGATGGTGAAGTAAGAAAACAAAAAGCTGAAAGATGAATACCTTATTTATATATATGATCAAAGCCGCTTTTTACCTGGCAGCATTTTACCTGTTATATTCAGTACTTCTGAGCAGGGATACCCTGTACAGGCGTAACAGGGCATTCATCCTCTTCTCAATTATATCTTCACTTATTCTGCCGTTGATAACTATCCAGACGAACAGACCTGTAAACCTGTTTTTTGGCAAGACACTTACAGAAGTCCTGATCACCGGTTCAAACGGCAGGTCAGTATTCGCTGTCACGGATAATAATGCAATGGAAGCTCAGAAACTCATACTTCTTATTTACCTGACAGGACTTTTAATATTTATCGTCAAGCTCATTATAGATCTGTCTGAACTTACAGTTCTCATTGCCAGAAACAAAAGAAGAAGCCATATTATAAGGTTCAGCGGACTGAATACTGCAGGATTCTCAGCTCTGGGACAGGTTTTCATAAATTCAGCTTTATCCGAAGAAGATGCAGAAGAGATTAAAAGGCATGAGCAGAAGCATCTTGACCACTATCATTTTCTGGATATAATCTTCGTTGAGATCATTAAGGCACTCCAGTGGTTCAATCCTTTCATTCACCTGTTTGACAGATCATTAAGAGCGGTCCATGAATACCAGGCGGATGAAGGGTGCCTCAAAACCGGGATGCCGGTAATAAATTACCAGAGACTGATAATGAGTCAGGTTTTTAAGTCGAAAGCATTTACTGCCACTAACAGTTTTTCCAATCCAACACTAATTAAAAAACGAATGATCATGATGACCAAAGAACGCTCAAGGATGCTGGCGAACCTCAAACTTCTGATGGTTCTGCCGGTAATTGCAGTCGTAATGATTGGCTTTTCTTCATGTAAGGATAAAGCCAAATCAACAGGAACTGCTTCAGAAGAAATCGCACCCCCGCCGCCACCTCCTCCTCCGCCAGTTTCTGATAAAAAGGTTGTTGCAGGACAACCCGTGCCGGCTGATGCTCCGCCTCCTCCTCCTCCGCCGCCGCCGCCGTATGAAATCAAAAACGGTGATACATTGTGGGTCTATGTCGATCAGATGCCCCTGTTCAAAGGAGGAGATTCAGAATTGCTTAAGTATATTGCTGAAAACACCATCTACCCTGAATCAGCCAAGGAGAATAAAATACAGGGAAAAGTGATTGTCGGATTTGTGGTCAACAGAGATGGTACTGTGAGCAATGTTAAAATTGAAAAAGGAGTTAATCCTGATCTTGATGCAGAAGCATTAAGAGTTGTAAAATCACTTCCGTCATTTGAGAAGCCAGGGATAAACAACGGGCAACCTGTTGATGTCTGGTACAGGGTTCCGTTAACATTTACGCTCAGATAATTCATTTCTGACTTATAAACTTCCGGAAAACCAGCTTTTAAGAAAGGCTGGTTTTTTTGTAACCTCACCCCCTCACATATAAGCCCCTCCCTCCTGGGGGAGGGGTTGGGGAGAGGTATATTTTCCTAAATTTGCTCATCAATCAATCAGACATGAATCTAAGTAAAAGAATTGCAGCTTTCTCATCCCTCGGAGAGATACTCAGGGATACGCTGGCCGGGAAGCAGACAGATTTTACTTCAAGGCTAGCTCAGCTTATTGAAAACCAGCAGCAAATTAATCCATGGTTCACTCCCGAAAATGTAAGGATGGCAGTAAGTGCTGTTGCCAGGATACTGGACACTGATAACCTGAACAAATGGTGCGCCTCATATCCTCAGCTGAAAGAGGAATCAAAACCTCTGAAAGCCGGAGTGATCATGGCAGGGAACATACCTCTTGCAGGCTTCCATGATTTCATTGCTGTACTGATAACAGGTAATGGTATAATTGCCAAAACAAGTGCAAAAGATAAGGACCTGATCGTTTTAATAAGTGATATTCTGTGCAAGGTTAATCAGGAATTCTCAGGCAGGATAGAAATTACTGACGGAGCTATATCAGGATTTGATGCTGTTATTGCAACCGGCAGCGATAACAGTTCACGATATTTTGAATACTATTTCGGCATGTACCCTAATATTATAAGGAAGAACAGGAACAGCATTGCATTTATTGACGGATCGGAATCAGATGATGAATTAAAGGCTCTCGGCACTGATATATTCTCATATTTCGGACTTGGCTGCAGGAATGTTTCAAAGATATATGTCCCGGAGGGTTACGATCTGAAAAAAATGATAAGTTGCTGGAGTTCATTTTCCGGCATAATAAATCATAACAAGTATGCAAACAACTATGATTATCATAAAGCTGTTTTTCTGGTCAACAAGGAGAAGTTCATTGACGCAGGTTATCTGCTTTTAAGGGAGCATGCCGGATTATCTTCACCTGTGGCTGTTCTTTACTATGAATTTTACAGAACCCCGGACAAATTCAGACAGCAGATCCAGTATATGACTGACAAAATCCAGTGTATTGTCGGACATGACGGAGTTCCTTTTGGCAAAGCACAAATGCCTTTCCTGTGGGATTATGCTGACGGAGTTGATACGATTGAATTTCTTCTAAAAAAAAACAGCATGGGAATATTGTAATCTAAAAAATATTATATTGCACCCGTCGAATTCAAATATGTCATGGTTTACAGATTTGTTGTGTTATCAGATGAGGATGAGTCGTTTGTGAGGGAATTTGAATTTCTTGAATCACACACTTTACTGGATTTCCATAATATGCTGCAGGACGAACTGGAGTTCGACAAATCACAAATGGCATCATTCTATCTGGCAACGGATAACTGGGAAAAGGAAGAGGAGTTTACCCTGTTCGATATGGGGACAGGTTCTTCAACCATGGAGGTGGCCGTGCTGGAGGATATTATTTTCCGCAAGAACCAGAAGCTTCTGTATGTCTTTGACTTCTTCAACGACAGGGGTCTTTTTGTTGAATATACAGGTGAGTCAAAAGAGATTGACAGCCGCGAATACCCGTCCTGCACAAATTCGAAGGGAATTCCTCCGAAACAGGTTGTGTTCGGAAGCAGTTCAAGAAAACTCTATAATAACATAGTCGTTTCAGAAGACGACGAGGATGAAGATGAAACCGAAGTGGATGACCTTTTCCTCAACGGCGAGGATGAAGAATCGCTTCCTGACTTTGAGAATGAAGAGCCCATGAGCGAGGACGAGGAATAGCCTCTTCACGGAAAATCTCCCATGAATAATACCTTAATAGTCCTTATCGGACCGACCTGCGTCGGGAAGACGGATGTTTCAATTGCTGTCGCCAGTCATTTCAGTTGCGAGATCATCTCTGCAGATTCCCGTCAGTTCTACAGGGATATGAAAATCGGAACAGCTGTCCCTTCAGAAGATCAGCTTGCTGAGATCAAACATCATTTTATACGGTTCCTCCAGGTAACAGATTATTACAGCTCAAGTCTTTTCGAGAGAGACGTACTTAAAATTCTGCCCGCTCTTTTCGAAAAGAACAAAGTAGTCGTGATGACAGGCGGATCAGGATTGTACATCGACGCAGTCTGCAACGGCATTGATGATATCCCTGATGCTGATCCTCATATCCGGGAAAAATATACAGCAAAATATAAGGAAGAAGGCATTGCAGGTCTTCGTCTTGCACTGAAGATACTTGATCCTGAACATTATGATCAGGTTGACCTGAAAAATCCTAAAAGGATAATCAGGGCGCTTGAAATATGTGAAACAACAGGTCTTCCATATTCATCTTTCCTGACAAAGCAAAAGCAGGCCAGAGATTTCCGCATTATTAAAGCCGGACTTGAAAGACCCAGGAAAGAGCTCTATGAAAGAATCAATGCACGTGTGGATGAAATGATCTCCAACGGTCTTGAAAAGGAGGCTGAAAGTCTTTATGAAATGAGGCATTTAAATGCCCTGAACAGTGTGGGATATAAGGAGTTTTTTGATTTTCTTGAGGGGAAGATATCAAAGGATAAGACAATTGAACTAATTAAACGGAATACCCGGCGCTATGCAAAACGTCAGATGACCTGGTGGGCCAGGGATAAGGAGATAAAATGGTTCAACCCAGAAGATTTGCAGGAGATTATCAATTATGTCTCAGTTAACCTGGATTGATCAAATGAAATCCCCTCCTTGGAGGGGTTGGGGGTGGGTTGGGTTTTTAGCTACAATAACCCACCCCTTGCCCCTCCCGAGAGGGGATTTACTAATGATGTATTTTAATTCAGCCTCTTCAGTTTTCTTATCGTACCTGCAGGATCTTTTGAGCTGAATACCGAGTTACCTGCCACAAGTACATTGACACCGGCCTCTATAAGTTTACAGGCGTTATTTGAGTCAATGCCTCCGTCGACTTCGATCAGCACCTTATGCCCTCCGTCATCGATCATTTTCCTCAGTTCAGCAATCTTGCTGTAGCTTTCCATGATGAACGACTGCCCTCCGAAACCCGGATTGACTGTCATAATTAATACCATGTCAATATATGGAAGCATGTTTTTCAAAAGCATTACCGGAGTATGAGGATTGAGAGCCACACCCGCCTTCATCCCAAGATTGCGGATCTCGGTAACTGTTCGCTGCAGATGAACGCAGGCTTCATACTGAACGGTGAGGATAGCTGCGCCGGCATCACGGAAACGGGCAAGGTACCTGTCAGGGTCAACGATCATCAGGTGGACATCCAGGGGTTTTTCAGCAATTTCCCTTACATGCTCAACTACCGGGAAGCCGAACGAAATGTTCGGGACGAACACTCCGTCCATGATATCGAGATGGATCCAGTCGGCTTCACTTTTATTTACCATCCTGACATCTTTTTCCAGGTTTCCGAAATCAGCAGCCAGGAGCGAGGGAGAAACGATATGGTCCATTGATGTGTATTTTTATCCCAGGTATGTTTTCAGTATTCTGCAGCGTGTGGTGAATTGTATCCTCTTTATGGCTTTTTCCTTTATCTGGCGGACGCGTTCACGTGTAAGGTTGAGCTCCTCTCCTATCTCTTCAAGAGTAAACGGATGTTTCATGCCGAGTCCGAAATAAAGCTTTAGCACTTTTGATTCGCGCGGCGAAAGAGTGCTCAGGGCTCTCTCTATTTCGAATGCAAGCGACTCGTTGATGAGATTTTTATCAGGACTGGGTGCGTCACTGCTCTGGAGCACATCATACATGGTGTTATCCTCTTCGGAGCTGAGGGGAGCATCCATGCTGACCGTCCGGCCGTTTGTTTTCAGTGATTCCTTCACATCCTCAGGGATCATCTCAAGCATATCACCGATCTCCTGGGATGAAGGCTCCCTTTCAAATTCCTGTTCGAGCCGGGCAAAAGCCCTGTTGATCCTGTTTATCGAACCGATCTTGTTAACCGGCAGCCTTACGATCCTTGCCTGTTCTGCCAGTGCCTGAAGAATTGCCTGGCGTATCCACCATACGGCATATGAGATGAATTTGAATCCCCTTGTCTCGTCAAAACGCTGAGCCGCTTTCATCAGTCCCAGGTTGCCCTCATTGATAAGATCAGGAAGGCTCATGCCCTGATTCTGGTATTGTTTTGCCACTGATACCACAAAGCGCAGATTTGCCTTTACAAGCTTTTTTAGAGCGTCATCATCGCCTGATTTGATTCTCCTTGCCAGGACTACCTCATCTTCAGGTGAAATAAGATCGACTTTGCCAATCTCCTGTAGATATTTGTCAAGAGAAGGGGTATCACGGTTTGTAACCTGTTTGGTAATCTTTAACTGACGCATTTACAGACCAAGGTTAGGTATTCAAAATTCCCCTCAGGAGGTACAATTTTAATAAAAAAATGGTCTCCTGCGACACTATGATGATAATTTTTTTTGAAAGATCATAGATTATTTATATATTGCAAGATTATTTTTCATCCTGAATATCAAATTATTAACTAATTTGATTTATTACCGTTGCATTTTTATAACATTTGACAGGAAATATTTGACCATTTTTATTTAATATTGCCCCGGTTTTTGGATTCATGATGCTTATCCACCGGGCATATCACAAAATCTTAACCCGGATTTCCATAAAAATCATTAAGATCTTTTAAATTCCAATTATCATTAGCAGTATGTATGACATTCTTGAATTAAGTAAGATGCTCCTGCCCGAACTAAGGGAGATAGCAAAAGAACTTAACATTAAAAAAGCTGAAACACTTAAGAAGCAGGATCTGGTATATAAAATCCTTGATCAGCAGGCGATTGAAGCTACTGAACAAAGCAACACCGCAAAACAGGAAAATAACGGATTCAGCAAACCGGCTGACAGAGTGAACCAGGATCGTGATTCCGGCATGAAAAGAGGTAAAAGACCAAGGACAAACAAGCCTCTGTTCAACCGGCCGCCCGAATCGGTCATGTCAGTGTCGCCCGACGACCTTAAACGGCCGGGCGAACAGCGGGATGACCAGAAAGAAGCTTCACCCCCTGCAGAAAAGCCTGAAGAGAAGCCTGATCCGTTCAGGATCCCGGATCCGCCAGCAGAAGAAAAGGGAGTTCCGTTCTGGATGGCCGGTCCCAAAAGTGATGCAAAAACTGAAAGAACAGAAAATCCGGAGCCGGAAAAACCTGAAATTGAACAACCGGAGGAAAAAGTCTATGAGCCGGCTCCCGAGATAATCCCTGAAGCACCTCCCGCTGCTGTTAATGATATCCCGGTTGAAGATATGAAACCTGCTGCTGATTTACCTTCCGAAGAAATTATCCCGGAAACACCCGTTTCCGAAGCTGTCCCGCAGGAAATTCCTGAACGGGAAGAAAAAAAGGAAAGACCATACGAATTTGAAGGTATTATATACAATACCGGCGTTCTTGAGATAATGCCTGACGGCTACGGTTTCCTCAGATCAGCCGACTATAATTACCTTAACTCGCCCGATGATATTTATGTTTCTCAGTCACAGATCAAATTATTTGGTCTTAAAACGGGTGACACCATCAAAGGAACAATCCGTCCTCCGAAGGAAGGTGAAAAATACTTCCCCCTTATCAAGGTGGACGAGATCAACGGAAGAAGTCCGGATTTTATCAGGGACAGGGTTCCTTTTGATTTCCTCACTCCTCTGTTCCCGAATGAAAAGTTTACCCTCTGCACCCCTGGTGAAGGAACATTGTCGGTAAGAGTAATAGATATGTTCACTCCTATCGGCAAAGGACAGAGGGGACTGATTGTCGCACAACCAAAGACCGGTAAGACTATCCTGCTTCAGGAGATAGCAAATGCGATCGCGAAATATCATCCCGAAGCATACCTTATGATCCTTCTCATTGATGAAAGACCTGAAGAGGTGACTGATATGGCCCGTAATGTTAAGGCAGAGGTAATTGCCTCAACCTTTGATGAGCCAGCTGAGCGTCACTGCCGTGTTGCCAACATCGTGCTTGAGAAAGCAAAGAGGCTGGTTGAATGCGGACATGATGTTGTGATCCTGCTCGATTCGATCACAAGACTTGCCAGGGCATTCAATACAACAGCGCCGGCATCAGGTAAGGTTCTGTCAGGCGGCGTTGATTCCAATGCCCTCCACAAACCAAAAAGGTTCTTCGGGGCAGCACGTAATATAGAAGATGGAGGCTCGCTTACCATACTTGCAACGGCACTTACCGAAACCGGTTCTAAAATGGATGATGTGATCTTTGAGGAATTCAAGGGAACCGGCAACATGGAGCTGCAGCTCGACCGCAAGCTTTCAAACAGGAGAATATTCCCGTCTATTGACATCCCGGCCTCAAGCACACGCCGCGAAGATCTTCTCCTGAACAAGAACATTATGCAGAAGATATGGGTGCTGCGCAACTATCTTGCCGATATGAATTCGCTTGAGGCTATGGAGTTCCTTCGCGACAGGCTGATGCAGGCAAAGTCAAACGAAGAGTTCCTCGTTTCGATGAACGGAGGATAACCGATTCCTGATATTAGTAAATTAGCAATCTGTTAATAAAATAACACTAAACCATATTATATACTTATTACAATGGCAAAAAAGAAATTCATAACATGCGACGGTAACCAGGCTGCATCGCACATTGCATATATGTTCAGCGAAGTTGCTGCCATATATCCGATCACGCCTTCATCAACCATGGCCGAGCTGGTTGATGAATGGTCAGCTAATGGTCTTAAAAATATTTTCGGGGAACAGGTCAAGGTTGTTGAGATGCAGTCGGAAGGCGGCGCATCAGGCGCTGTTCACGGAGCGCTGCAGGCAGGCGCCCTTTGTACAACTTTTACAGCTTCCCAGGGATTGCTTCTGATGATCCCGAATATGTATAAAATTGCTGCTGAGCTGCTTCCCGGTGTTTTCCATGTGAGCGCCCGGACAGTTGCCGCACATGCCCTTTCAATATTTGGAGACCACAGCGATATCTATGCTACCCGTCAGACAGGATTTGCGCTTCTCGCAAGCGGAAGCGTCCAGGAGATAATGGACCTTTCAGGCGTCGCCCACCTGTCGGCTATAAAATCAAGAATACCGTTCCTTCATTTCTTTGACGGATTCCGTTCATCAGCCGAGGTTCAGAAGATTGAGATGCTTGATATGGAAGATATGAAGAAACTGCTCGACTGGGAAGCCCTGAAGAGATTCCGTGACAATGCGCTTAATCCCGAGCATCCTGTAACAAGGGGTACAGCTCAGAATCCTGATATTTTCTTCCAGGCTAAAGAGGCTGTAAATAAATTTTACGAACCGGTGCCTGATGTTGTCAATTCATACATGAGCGAAATATCAAAGCTGACAGGAAGAGAATACAAACCTTTTACCTACTACGGTGCTCCTGATGCTGAAAATATAATTATTGCTATGGGTTCAATCACCGACACAACCAAGGAAGTTATTGATTACTTGAATGTTAAAGGTGAAAAGGCAGGTCTTATTTCGGTTCATCTTTACCGTCCGTTCTCTTCAAAGTATTTCTTCAATGTATACCCGAAGTCGGTTAAAAAGATATCTGTTCTCGACAGGACGAAAGAGCCCGGAGCACCTGGAGAACCTCTCTTCCTTGATATCAAGGAGATGTTCTATGACAGGACTGAAAAACCTCTTATCCTCGGCGGACGTTACGGACTCAGCTCAAAAGACACAACTCCGAGCCATATCCTTTCGGTATTTGAGAACATGAAGCTTAAAGAGCCGAAGAACCAGTTTACTGTAGGGATCGTTGATGATGTGACATTCAAATCTTTACCAATTCTTCCGGAAATACATGTTGCTCTCCCTGGCACTTATTCTGCCAAATTCTACGGACTTGGCTCAGACGGTACGGTTGGAGCAAACAAGAACTCAATAAAGATCATCGGCGATACAACCGACAAATACTGCCAGGCATATTTTGCTTACGATTCAAAAAAATCAGGAGGAATAACCACATCGCACCTGCGCTTCGGTGACAAACCGATCAGGTCGCCTTACCTGGTCAATACACCTGACTTCGTAGCATGCCATGTGCCATCGTATCTTGATAAATATGACATGCTGAAGGGTCTGAAAAAAGGCGGAACATTCCTTCTGAACTCGATATGGGATGGTGAGGAGACCAAAAAACGCCTTCCTGACCATATGAAGAAATATCTTGCAGAGAACAAGATCAACTTCTACATTATTAATGCAACAGCCATTGCAGAGGAGATAGGACTTGGCACAAGAACCAACACTATAATGCAGGCTGCATTCTTCAAGCTTGCCAGTGTGATCCCCTACGAGAAGGCAGAGGCTGAAATGAAAAAGGCTATCTACAAAACATACGGAAGGAAAGGCGAGAATGTTGTAAATATGAACTATGCTGCTGTTGACAAGGGAACAGAGGTAGATAAGGTAGATATTCCTGCCGAATGGGCTGGCATTAAAGTTGAAAAGCAGAAGGATACACGTGATATACCTGAATTCATCCGTGAGGTTATGGAGCCTATCAACAGGATGAAGGGTGATGATCTGCCTGTCAGTGCCTTCATTGGAAGGGAGGACGGCACATTCCCGGCAGGCACCACTGCTTATGAAAAAAGAGGTATAGCTGTGAATGTTCCTGAATGGCAGCCGGATGAATGTATCCAGTGCAACCAGTGCTCGTATGTTTGTCCTCATGCAGCCATCCGTCCTTTCCTGCTGACTGAGGAAGAACTCAAGAATGCTCCTGAAGGAACAAAGACCATTCAGGGTATACCCGGAGTTTTAAAGCAATACAGGTTCAAGATTCAGCTCAGCGTCTATGACTGCACCGGTTGCAGCAACTGTGCTGATGTATGTCCGTCAAAGAAAAAAGCGCTGATAATGAAACCTTTTGAAACACAGCTCGCCGAAGCAGAACGCTGGGTCTATATGAATGAGAAAGTCGGGTACAAGGATACTGTTGTTGATAAATTCGTGAATGTAAAGAACAGCCAGTTCTCGCAGCCCCTGTTCGAATTCTCAGGAGCATGCGCAGGCTGCGGTGAAACTCCCTATATCAAGGCAATCACCCAGCTTTTCGGCGACAGGATGATAGTCGCAAATGCAACAGGATGTTCATCAATCTATGGCGGTTCAGCACCTTCAACACCATATACCTTTAATAAAAAGACCGGACATGGCGTTGCATGGGCAAATTCATTGTTTGAAGACAATGCAGAATACGGTCTTGGTCTTTCACTTGGTTCAAACAAGCTGCGGGAAAGGATCGCCTTAAGGATGAAGGAGTCAGGCACTTCCGTAAATGCTGAAACAAAAGCTGCATTTGACGAGTGGCTTGCAGGTATGAATAATGCTGAAGCTTCAAAGATTGCCTCGGCAAAGGTCATTGCAGAATGTGAAAAGGATAAATCGGCAGTTGCAAAAGAGATACTTAGCCTGAAGCAGTATCTGGTCAAAAAATCGCACTGGATTATCGGAGGCGATGGCTGGGCATACGACATTGGTTACGGTGGTCTGGACCATGTTCTTGCTTCAGGAGAAGACGTGAATGTACTGGTTCTTGATACCGAAGTTTATTCCAATACCGGAGGACAGGCATCCAAATCAACACCTGCAGGAGCTGTTGCAAAATTTGCTGCATCAGGCAAGAAGATCCGCAAGAAGGATCTCGGGCAGATGGCAATGAGCTACGGCTATGTTTATGTCGCCCAGGTGGCTATGGGTGCAAGCAATGCACAGTACCTCAAGGCAATAAAAGAGGCTGAAGCTTTTGCGGGCCCGTCACTCATAATTGCTTATTCACCATGTATCAATCATGGGCTCAGGGAAGGTATGGGGAAAACCCAGGCTCAGGAGAAAGCAGCTGTTGAAGCCGGCTACTGGCATCTCTACAGGTACAATCCGCTTCTTGAAGCAGAAGGCAAGAATCCGTTCACTCTCGATTCAAAGGAGCCTGACTGGAGCAAATTCCAGGCGTTCCTGAACTCGGAAGTACGTTATACATCGCTGATCAAGTCGTTCCCCGGTGAAGCTGAAGTACTCTTCAAGGCTGCCGAGGAAAACTCAAAATGGAGGTATAATTCTTACAAAAGACTGGCAGCAATGGAGTATGCGGCAAAAACAGAGCAGCCGGCAAGTTAATATACAAAAAGCCACATTGAAGGTGGCTTTTTTTGTCTTGCAGTCTTGCAGTCGGAAAACCTCTGCACCGTTGTGCCTTTGCACCGTTGTACCATTTTATTATTATTAGTATTTTTGTGACCTCTTTAATGCTTATGGGCAGGATTATCGGAATAGATTATGGCACCAAACGTGTGGGACTCGCAGTTACTGATCCGCTGAGAATTATTGCATCACCGCTTGAGACTGTGAGTGTACATCAGCTGGAAGCATGGATTGACAAATACATGGAAGCTGAAGAAGTTGATGAATTTGTCATCGGTTACCCGGTCAAGGTGAACAATAAGCCCAGCGAATCTGTTAAGGTAATCGATCCGTTTATAAGGAAGCTTAGAAAGAGATTCCCGGAAAAACCCGTACATCTTGCAGATGAGAGGTTTACGTCAAGAATAGCTTCAAGGGCTATGATTGAGGGAGGACTGAAAAGGAAGAAAAGACAGGATAAAACAATTGTTGATAAAGTGAGTGCAGCTCTGATCCTTGAGTCATGGCTGGAAAAAGAAAAGAATACAAAACGGTAAAATGACTTATCCTATCGTTGTATATGGTCATCAGGTCCTGAGAAAGGTCAGTGAGGATATAGATAAGGACTATCCTGGTCTTCAGCAGTTTATAGCGGATATGTTTGAAACGATGCATAAATCGGAAGGAATGGGACTGGCCGCTCCGCAGGTAGGAAGATCAATAAGGATATTTGTAATTGACGGTTCACCTATTGCAGAGGACGAACCATCGCTGGCCGACTTTAAAAAGGTCTTCATAAATGCACACATAACAGAGAAGAACGGTGAATTCAAACCCATGAACGAGGGATGTCTCAGCATCCCGAACATAAGAGAAGAAGTTAACCGGGAATCCCATATCAGGATAGAGTACTATGATGAAAACTGGGAATTCCATGATGAGGTCTTTGATGGCTACAAGGCAAGGATAATCCAGCATGAATATGATCATCTCGATGGTATACTTTTTACTGATAAGGTAAGTCCCCTCAGGAGAAGGCTTCTCAGGAACAAACTCAGCGCAATCAGCAAGGGAAAATTCGAAGCCGTATACAAAACAATACTTCCCGGGCAAAAGATAAAAAGTACCAGGAGTGACTAAAATTTGGAGTGACTAAAGTTATTTTAACTCTAAGTACTCCAAACTATAGGCACTTTAAGTACTTTTTCCTATCTTTATCGAGTCTCAAAAGCTGCAGGCTGTGCTAAACAGGGAAATTCCTTTTCTTCGCATTGTCTTACCGCTTTGCCTTGGCATTGTTTCAGGACTTTACCTGGCTCCCGGAAACCTTTTCTTCATACTATCAGGAGTCTGCATCCTGATCCTGTTCTGTACCGGCATGCTTTTCAACAGGCAGCTGACCAATCCGGTTTACGGTATCTCATTGATGTCAGCATTGTTCATCTGCGGTCTTCTTCTTTACACGAAGGAAAAAGAAAGAATTACTGTTCTTGCTCCTGAAGAGGCTCTTTTTTCAGGATGCCTGTCTGACTACCCGGAAGAAAAGGAGAACACCTTCAGGATGATCCTGAAAACAGAAAACATGGTTTCAAATGACAGTCAGGAGAAAATAAACGGATCCCTTATTCTCTATTGCAGGAAAAATACGGAGATGCCTGATTTCATTCCCGGTGACCGGCTGATAATAAGATGTATCCCTCTTGAGATAACAAGCAGGGGCAATCCGTATGAATTTGATTACAGGTTCTACATGGAATGCAATGGCATGAGATATTACGCATTCATTGAAACAGGAGATATTATCCTGCATTCAACGCCCATCCACAGAAAGCTGGTTCACAGCGCTTTGATAGTACGGGAAAGGATAATAGATATGTACAGGGAGAGAGGCATCAGTGGTGAGAGACTGGCGCTTGTTGCTGCCATAACCCTTGGCCAGAAGAAAATGCTTGACCAGGAGCAAAAGCAGCATTTCATAAAAGCAGGAGTAATGCATATTATGGCCGTATCAGGCCTGCATGCAGTCATCCTGAGCATGTTCATTTTCAGGATGCTCTTTTTCCTCAGGGGCAGGCTTAATATTATCAGGGTAGCAATCACGATCATTATCCTGTGGTTCTTTGCATTTATCACAGGACTTACTCCGTCGGTTCTCAGGGCTACTATAATGTATTCATTCCTGCAGGCCGGCAATATAATAAAAAGGCCGGTCAATGGGATCAATTCAGTGCTGGCGTCAGCATTTGTCCTGATCATGGCACAACCTTCAGTCATTTTTGACGCGGGATTCCAATTGTCATATGCAGCAGTAATATCAATACTTTTGTTCTACCGTGACCTCTATCTGAAGATTCATTTCAGGCACCGTATTCCGGATCTCATCTGGCAATCCGCTACAGTTACTGTCATTGCCCAGGCCGGAACACTGCCCCTGACAATAATGCTTTTCAACCGATTCCCGACATGGTTTATTATTTCAAATATAATAATCGTGCCCCTTTCGTCCCTTGTAGTCATTACGGGAATACTCGTCCCCCTTACATTCCCTGTCCATTTTCTGTCGCAATTTCTTGCCGTGATCCTGGGTTTTATGACAGGGCTGACAGAACGCCTGACGGAAATTGCTTCATCACTGCCTCTTTCTTCAATTGAAAATATTGGTATTACATCGACAGAATGCGTGTTCCTGATACTATTTGTATTCCTGATTACCAGATTCCTTCTCGACAGGAAATCAATACCTGTTTTATTGCCACTTGCAGCGCTTCTCCTGTTCGTTCTTGCCGGGACAATAAAAGATATATCGACCATGAAATCCAATGAGCTTATAGTGTATAATTCAATCGGTTCGTCCACCATTGGTATCAGAAACGGAAACATCCTTACCATTTATTCTGATTCCATTGCTGCAGGTCAGGAAGTAATCAGACATTCAGCAGCTCTTGACCTTAAGGTTTATGAAAAACCTTATGGCCGGAACACATACAGGCTGAAGTGCGGAGAAAAAAACATATTGATTACCAATACAATAAGTACGGCAACAATTCAACCAGTCTGTCCGGATATTATAATACTTACCGGGAAAAGGCCTGTAATTCAAAAGAATATAATGAATTCAGTATCCTCTGAGGTCATCATAATCAGTCCGGAAGTCACATCCTTATCCCGGCTTTCAGGGGAATTAAGTAAAGTGAATGCAGGAAAGGTGCATTATGTTGAAAAAGAGGGTGCTTTTTTCGCTGCGCTTTAAGCTGATGGAAAAATAATTATGCTAAAAAGTATCAGTTTAATACTATTTATAGCTTAATTTTGTTCTGTTTTTCATTTTTTATCCATGAGAATAGTAATAGCTGGTGCAGGAGAAGTTGGTACTCATCTGGCAAAGATGCTTTCGAGCGAAAACCATGAAATTATTCTGATTGATCCTGAAGATGCAAGGCTTGATCCTATCAAGTCGTCGCTTGATGTTCTTACGATCAGCGGGTCGGCTACATCAGTCAAAATTCTGCAGGATATACTTCAGAAAAAGACAGACCTGTTCATTGCTGTAACACATTCTGAAGACACGAATGTCACAGCATCTATACTTGCAAAGCGGTTCGGGGCAACCAAGACCATCGCAAGGATAGATAACATCGACTACCTTGAACAGGCGACACCTGAGTTTTTCAGGACTCTGGGTATTGACTCCCTGATATACCCGGAACTGATCGCGGCAAGGGAAGTACTGGGATTACTGCACGAAGCAGGCGCCTCGGAGTTCATGGAGTTTTCCGGGGGAAGACTCTCGATGTTTGTCCAGCGGCTTGACAAGAATGCTCCCATTCTCAACAAAAGTCTTGCTGAAATAGCACAGAGCAATAAAACTGACAAATACAGGGCTGTTGCCATAAAACGCGATAATAAGACCGTTATCCCGAGAGGCAACGAGCATTTCCGGCTGGGTGACCTTGTGTTTGTAATATCAACACGTGAAGGTATAGATGAGATGATGAAAACTTCAGGCAAAGAGAGCTTTGAAGCCAGGAACCTGATGATAGTAGGCGGCAGCAGGATAGGGAAGCACATCGCAATTTATCTCCAGAACACCTGTTCCGTAAAGCTTATTGATTCAAATCCTGAAAAATGCGAGGATCTTGCGGAGATACTTGACAATACGCTTATTATTAACGGTGACTGCAGGAATGCTGATCTGCTCGAACAGGAGGGCATTTCAAAAATGGACACATTTGTAGCTGTTACGGGTAACTCTGAAACAAATATTCTTTCATGTCTGCTGGCAAAAAAGATGGGAGTAAAAAAGACAATAGCGGAAGTTGAGAACATGGAATACATCAATCTTGCCGAGAATTCAGGTATAGATACCATTATAAATAAAAAGATCTCTGCCGCAAGCAGGATTTACAGGCATACACTGAATCCGAATGTCATCCAGGTCAAGTACATGGCCGGAACTGAAGCTGAAGTGCTTGAATTCATTGTGCCTGAAAATGCAAAAATAACAAAAGGGACACTGCGAGGCATTGACTTCCCGAAGGATGCTATTGTCGGAGGAGGTACCAGGGATGGAGTTCCGTTCATAGCGACAGGAGATACAATCATTAAAGCCAACGACAGGGTTGTCGTTTTTACCCTGCCGACAGCTTATGACCGTCTGTCAAAATTCTTTACCTGATAATTAATGATTAACTTCAGAGTCATTGCCAGGGTTTTCAGCCTGGTCCTTATTGTTGAAGGCTTGTTCATGCTGCTCTCTTCAGCTGTTTCGTTTCTTTATAATGAACAGACAGCTGTGCGATTGTTGTTCTCGGCAATTATAACAACAGTAACAGGCATACTGGTCTTTACACCCCTGAGAAATGAGGAAAAGCTGTCAGGTTACAAGGAAGGATATATAATTATTACGGGCATATGGCTGATCCTCAGTTTGTTCGGCACATTACCCTATTTACTGAGCGGTTCGGTCAGAAGCTTCGGAAATGCATTCTTTGAATCAATATCCGGCTTTACAACGACGGGAGCAACAATTCTGACCAGTATTGATAATCTTCCATATGGAATTCTTTTCTGGAGAAGCCTGACACAATGGATCGGCGGACTGGGATTCATCCTGATCTCCCTCTCTCTTATCCCGGTGGTCAGGTCTGTAAATGTGCAGCTTACACTGACGGATTTCACCGGACAGACTACTGAAAAGATAAACCCAAGGATAAGCGGCTCGGCAATGAGGATGATCACACTGTATTCAATCTTCACCCTGGCAGAGACCGTATTGCTGACTATAAGCGGAATGCCTTTGTTTGATTCACTATGCTATTCGTTTTCGACAATGTCCACAGGCGGATTTGCAACACACAACTACAGTGTTGCATCTTTCGGTTCCCCGCTGACTCTCATCATACTTATTGTCTTTATGTTCGCTGCAGGGACAAACATGACCCTTGTTTATTATGCAGTAAAGACCAATTTTAGAAAGGCTTTTGGTAATCATGAATTTATCTTTTACAGCGCTACCTGTATCGTTTTTGCATTATTGGTATCAGCAACGCTGTGGATAAAACCCGGGGTTACGGCAGGAAAAGCTTTTCTTGAAGGTACATTTCATGTCATTTCGGTTATTACAACCACCGGGTTCTATCATTCTGACTATTCCCTGTGGGGCAGCTTTCTGATACTGGTTCTTTTTATCCTGATGTTTACAGGCGGCACTTCAGGATCGCCGGGAGGGAGCCTGAAGTTCATAAGGTTGTATCTCACTACCAAGAATTCACGTCATGAGATGAGGAGGATGATGCATCCCAATGCAATATTGCCTATCCGGATGGATGAAAGGATAGTACCAGAGGGCATTGTACATAATGTTTTGATATTCATTATGCTGTATTTCGTAACAATTTGTATAAGCTCTCTGGTTATATCATTAATGGGTTATGACATAATAACTTCCTTCAGCACTTCGGCAGCCATGCTGGGTAACATCGGACCAGCACTCGGATCATTCGGGCCATACTCTACATATGCTTCAGTACCCATGGGAGGAAAGTGGTTCTTTGCATTCCTGATGCTTCTTGGCAGACTTGAGCTGCTTTCAGTGCTGACCTTATTTACGAGGGGTTTTTACAAACGGTGACTATTATAATTCAAGGACTCCCAGTCCTTGTCTCACAACCACAGGCTCATCACCTGTGCAGTCAACTATGGTCGAGGCTTCGTTCCTGCCATAACCCCCGTCAATGACGATATCGGCAAATTCACGGTACTTTTCGTGAATAAGCTCAGGGTCGGTGGTGTATTCGATTATCTCATCCTGGTCGTGGATGGATGTAGTTATTATAGGCCTGCCCAGCTCCCTGACAATCTCATGAACAATTGTGTTGTCAGGAATCCTTATACCTACAGTTTTCTTCTTGTTCTTGAACATTTTAGGGATCTGGTTATTCGCCCTGACGATAAAGGTAAACGGTCCGGGCAGATTCCGCTTGAGAAGCTTGAAAACCGAATTGTCCCTGATGATCGTATATTCCGAAAGCTGGCTCATGTTCAGAAATATAAGCGAAAGGTCGGGATTATCAGGATCAAGACCCTTCAGCCGGGCAATTTTTTCTATCGACCTGTTTGCCTTTATATCACAACCCATGGCATAAACAGTATCAGTGGGATAGATGATGATCCCTTCCGCTTCAAGCAGATCCACAACCTGCCTGATATGGCGCGTATTGGGATTTTCGTGATATATGCGGATCAGCATGGTGATGCAAATATAAAAAAAAAGGGTAAGCTACTTATATCGCACCGCTACAACCGCCTACCCTTGCTACCTTCCGATCCTGGGGGAGTTCAGCAGGAGCTGATCGTATAAGACTTACCCTTTGCAAAAATACGATTTTTTCGCTTGCCTGCCAAATTATTATTCCGCGGCAACATGAATACTCATTCTTTAATTTTCCATTATATTTGTTGTAATTCATTAAATTGTATCAAAATAAAAATATTTTATTCAATGGAAACAAACGTCAATGTCTGGAAAGCAAATCTCGTTAACGGATTGATCCTTGGGCTTATTGGGATAGTATATACGCTGGTTATGTATTTTCTTGACCTCACATTTAACCAGATTCAGGGATGGATATTCTACCTTCTCTGGATAGTGGTCCTGTTTTTCCTGATCAAATCGTACCGTGATAACTACAGGCATGGATTCATAACTTTCGGACAGGCTTTGGGAGCCGGGATGGTAATCAATCTTTATTATGCAATTATTTCAGCCATATTCACCTATATTCTTTATACTGTCATTGATGCCAACCTGATGGACAAACAGCTTGCATTCACGGAGGCAGAAATGCTGAAAAGAGGATTGCCCCAGGAAGCGATTGACATAAGCATGAATATGCAGAAAAAGATCATGATTCCTGAAATAATGGCTCCTGTAAGCATTCTGGGAATAATGTTCTTAGGATTGATATTTTCACTTATTGCAGCTGCATTTGTCCGCAAGGAAGGAAATCCTCTTGCTGATGCGCCTGTAACCGAACCTGAAAACAAATAATATGGACCTGTCGGTAGTTATTCCTGTTTATAACGAAGAAGAATCAATAAGCGAACTGTCAGACTGGATTGAAAGAGTCTGTACAGGCGCAGGCTTATCTTTTGAAGTAATATTCGTTGATGACGGGAGTTCAGATGCTTCATGGGGCACAATACAGGATCTTGCCGGGAAGAAGCCATTTATCAAAGGACTTCGGTTCAGAAGAAATTACGGTAAAGCGGCTGCGCTTCACACCGGCTTCACAGAGTCAGCCGGCGAAGTGGTCATAACAATGGATTCAGATCTGCAGGACAGCCCCGATGAGATACCTGGACTTGTCAGGATGATCAGGGAAGATGGCTACGACCTGGTGTCCGGATGGAAGAAGAAAAGGTTTGATCCTTTTATCAAACGATCCACCAGCCGGATCTATAACGGCACTGCAAGGTTATCATCCGGCATTAAGCTTCATGATTTCAACTGCGGCCTTAAAGCCTACCGGAGCGAAGTTGTTAAAAGCATTGAGGTATACGGGGAGATGCACAGGTATATCCCTATGCTTGCGAGGGAAGCAGGATTCAGGAAGATCGGCGAGAAGGTAGTTGAGCATAAGCCAAGGAAATATGGTATTACCAAATATGGACTTGACAGGTTCATGAAGGGATACCTGGATATGCTGACCATCGGCTTCATCACGCGGTTCGGGAAAAGCCCGATGCATCTCTTCGGATCGCTTGGAACACTTATGTTCCTGATCGGTTTTGTAATGGCGTTGTACCTGGGGATCCGTAAGCTGGTATTCGTGAATAATCACCTGAGGGCTCCGCTGGTAACCGACAGCCCTTACTTCTATATCGCACTTGCGGTAATGGTAATAGGCAGTCTCCTTTTCCTGACAGGATTCCTCGGAGAACTGATCAACAGGAATTCAGCGGAGAGAAACAGGTATCTTATCAAGGATAAGGTGAATATGTGACTCCGGAATTCCTGCTCTTCTTCC
>Ga0154664_122_pt4 | contig 33473 bp, 30 predicted proteins | sample Rifle2008BG13ft_FD_116093 | JGI IMG/M metagenome (GOLD analysis project Ga0154664, IMG submission 116093) | Bacteroidetes bacterium RBG_13_44_24 | reverse complement strand
CACAACATTGGAATATGATCCTTCAATGCGGCTGCAGGCTGCCAGCCCTATCCATTCCTGGATACCATAGGCTCCTGCTTTATCATAAGGCTTAAACTGCTCAATGTAATAGTTTATCTCTTCCTCCGAGAGCTTCTCAAATGTAACCTTTGTTGAAACAGAAAATGTTTTCTCTTTCGATCCTGAAAGAAGAGCAACTCCTGTTATCACCTCATGTGTATTGTCAGAAAGATCCCTGATCATCTGTTTTGCTTCCTCTTTTCCTGCAGGTTTCCCGAGCACCTTACCTTTGCACCATACAATTGTGTCAGCTGTTATAACTATCTCATTATCTGAAATCTCATTTCTGAACAGCTTTGCCTTTCCGCGGGCAAGGTATACAGCGATCTCCTCCCCTTTGAGGTCAGCGGGGTAATCTTCGGGATAATCCCTGATTATCACATCGAATTTTAAACCCAGCTGTCTGAGCAGCTGCTGACGTCGCGGTGAACGGGATGCCAGAATGATCCTGTATTTATTCAGGCTTTCAGTAATCATTTCAGATAAGGCTCCAGGTAATTATTGCCTTTACAACCAGTGAATAGAGTATCCCTGTAAGCATAACGACCTTCATGATGTTGCTTGCGCTGTGGATCTGCTTCTTGTTCTTGCTGATAACTATCTGGTATATGATGTAAAGGAGAGGCAGAACGATAAATGCTGAAAGAAAGGTCAGTGTTATTTTATCATTGATAAACAAAGCCCATACCCCGTAAAGCAAACCTATTGTAATGACAATAAGGCTGGTGACAACAACCTTTGAAGCAGGAATTCCCATTACAACCGGCATCGTGTTCCTTCCATAAGTGAGGTCGCCCTCAAAGTCCTCAATATCCTTAATTATTTCCCTTGCGAGTGTAGTGAGAAAGGCAAAAAGAGAAAAGCCGCCTATCCAGTAAAACAGGAAGCTGAGATCCGGCACTTCAGTTGCGTTTACTGCATAGTGCCTGTAAAGGAAAGGCCATTCATACATTATAACCAGGAAGGGTACCATAGCTGTAAGGAGAGCGACAATAATGTTCCCTATAAGAAATTGTCTTTTATAGCTTGCCGAATAGAAATAAAGCAAGCCTGATACGAGCAGGAACAGGAGTCCCATCCACAGGTATCCTGCTTTTGCTGAAATGAAGACTCCTGCAGCAACACCTGCGATATTGAAAATGTTGTGCCACATCATAGCCATCCGCCTTGGTATCTTTGTTCCTACGATTACCTTTCCCCTGTTTATCAGGTCGGTCCTTATATCGAAATAGTCATTTATGACATAGCCTCCTGCAGTAATAAAGACTGTGGCAGCTACAAGCAGAATAAAATAATACCAGGGAAACTGAAGTGTCATGGGAATTCCTTCCCCGGTCCCGCTCAATGGGATGACCTTTACCTTTCCGAGCAGGGGTGCAATTACAGCATATCTCATCAGTACCATTGTGAGTATCACAATGAGCAGGTTGGGCCATCTTATGAGTTTCAGGAACTCTTTCATATTACCATGTAAAAGCTTCAGGGTCCATCCAGTTGTTATGAAGACGCAGCACCTGTTCAACCACATCCCTGACACATCCTTCTCCGCCTCTTCTGTCAGAGATATAGCAGGCAATCTGTTTTATTTCACTGTCTGCATCGGAAGGGCAAACGGGTACACCTGCATGCTTCATAACATCAAAATCAGGAATATCATCACCCATGAACAGAATATCGGCATCGCTCAGATTATATTTCTTCTTGAAGCTATTGTAATGCTCCAGCTTCGTTTTGCTGTTCAGGTAAATATCGGTTATCCCCAGCAGCTTGAGTCTCTTCATATACTCCCTTGCATTGCTGCCCGTAATAATCCCTATATGATAGCCTTTCTTCACTGCAAGCTGCAACGCATATCCGTCCCTGAGATTTACGGTCCGGTTAGGAATACCAAAGGAATTAAGATTAATAGTCTGAAGTGACAGAACACCATCGATATCAAAAATAAAAGCCTTTACCCTTGCCAGTTCCTCCTTGAAGTTTGCCATTACCGGATCTTTTTATAATGATGTATTATTGATTCAGTCACCACCCTGTACACTTTCTGCAATTCAGGTGAGAAAGATAATAAATCCAGATGTTTTCCAATAGTGTTCTGATCATTTCTGACGGCAGGTCCGGTTTGTGAGTTATCAGGTCCCTTCTCCAGCGCTTTGGATATTGTTTCCCTGATTAGCGGTTCAAGAACTTCGAAAGAGAATCCGGCTTTTAAAGCTATTTCCTTTCCTGCAGTAAGCATATGGTTGGTGAAATTGCATGCATATACTGCTGCCAGGTGAAGCATTTTTCTGTGTTCGGCATCAACAGTATAAACTTTCCCTCCCAGTTTTTCCGCAAGTCCTTTAAGTATTCCTGATGTCTTCATGTCAGAGGCTTCAATAAAAAAAGGCAGATCCCTGAAACTGATCTTTCTTTCTCGTGAAAAGGTCTGTAAAGGATAAAAGACACCCTTATGTCCTATGGTTTCAGGAAACATGTCAATGCCGAAACTGCCTGCTGTGTGAGCTACCCGTGCAGTACCGGGACACCTGATATTTTTCAGCACTTCCGTCAATCTGTGATCGGGGACAGCTACAATTATTATATCAACCGGTTCATAAAAGACAAGATCGGATGACCATGAAGCTTTACATTTACCAGCCAGTGATTTCCCGTTCTTTGCGGTTTCAGATACTATCTGACGGATAGTGATGCCCGAACAATGCATTTCCATGCATAGAGCTCCGGCTACCCTGCCTGCACCTGCAAATGATACATTATAATGTGCCATGGGAGGTTTTACTTTTTCCCGTATAAACTGGATTTCATTCCGGTGACCTGGATATTATAGATCTTATAATATGAGTAGTAATAGGAATTACTGCTGTTCATCATATAAGTGCAGTCCCAGAAAACATCACCAGAGACCTTTATTTCATTCTGTTTGCTAAGGTCGAGGTAGGTCTGGTACATTTCGGTGGGATTGCAGAAATGGTAATAATCGTAAGCCATGCCATTGTATATTGCAAAAGAGGCTGTTGCACCGTTTGGACCGTAACTTATTGAAGAATAATTCATTATTTCATCGGTGATCGTAAAGAGGACATCTTTTCCGCAGCCGCATTTTGCTTGTTTCTTGCAGCCGTTAAATGCAAAGACAGGCAGCAGGATGATTGCAGCGACAATGATCTTCCGGATAATATATGAATTCATCTCTTTCACGTTTCTTATATAACACGCAAAGTAAGTTTATATTTCAATGATAACAAAAAATTAAGCCGCCTGAAACAAATTCAGACGGCTTTTAATCAGAGTTATGGCTGATTCAGGCCTGGGCGGTCGGTCCGCCGAAACTAAGCGGCATAACCGGCCCTGACCCTTTTACTTCTTTAATATGTCCATGAACCGACTCATATTTTGCAATATTATCCTGCAGAGCAGCCACAAGACGCTTTGCATGTTCCGGAGTAAGAATGATCCTGGATTTTACCTGGGCTTTCGGGATGCCTGGCATTATCCTCACAAAGTCAACTACAAATTCTGAAGCTGAATGTGTTATAACCGCAAGGTTTGAATAGATGCCCTGTGCGATCTCTTCATTCAGTTCAATACTGATCTGGTTCTGTTCCTTTTGATCCGGCATATCTTTACTTTTTTGTTTCACTCACTGTTTCAACTTCAGGCTCCTGTTCAGTGCCCACGAGGTTTTCATATTCCTCAAGCGATCCTACAATAATGCTGTTATAATCTCGCTGACCTGTACCTGCCGGGATGAGATGTCCGACGATAACGTTTTCCTTCAGTCCTTCAAGCCTATCGACCTTGCCGAGTATTGCAGCTTCATTCAGCACCTTTGTGGTTTCCTGGAATGATGCTGCCGAGAAGAAACTGTTGGTCTGAAGTGCTGCACGCGTTATACCCTGCAGAACCTGGCTTGATGTTGCAGGGATGGCATCCCTTGCTTCAACAACCTTCAGGTCCTTACGCTTCAGAACAGAGTTCTCATCTCTCAGCTTGCGGGCTGTTACTATCATCCCGGGCTTATGCGTCTGCGAGTCTCCCGCATCAAGGATGTATTTCTTACCATAGATCCAGTCATTTTCATCCATGAACTCAAGTTTGTCTACAATCTGACGCTCAAGGAATTTTGTATCACCCGGATCAACGATCTCAACTTTACGCATCATCTGACGAACTATGATCTCAAAATGCTTGTCGTTGATCTTGACACCCTGGAGTCTGTAAACTTCCTGTATTTCATTTACAATATACTCCTGTACCTTTGTCGGCCCCTTTATTGAAAGGATATCCGAAGGTGTAATAGCTCCGTCGGAGAGAGCAATACCTGCCTTCACATAATCATTTTCCTGGACAAGTATCTGCTTTGAAAGGGGAACAAGGTATTTCTTCACCTCATCGGATTTTGATTTGATTGAAATTTCCCTGTTGCCTCTCTTGATCTTTCCGAAAGTCACTTCACCATCAATCTCTGATACAATGGCCGGATTGGATGGATTACGGGCTTCAAATAATTCTGTAACCCTGGGAAGACCACCTGTTATATCACCTGACTTTCCTACTGCCCGCGGTATTTTGGCAAGTATATCACCAGCCTCAACCGTCTTGTTTGCTTCTGCAACAAGGTGAGATCCCACAGGCAGGTTGTACATCCTGAGCTCATCACCTCCCTTGGCTGCCATTATCTTAATTGCCGGGTTCTTTGTCTTATCCCTGCTCTCAATTATTACCTTCTCCTTGAAGCCTGTCTGCTCGTCTGATTCTTCACGAAAGGTAACACCTTCTATAAGGTAGTCAAATGCGACCTTCCCTCCTACTTCTGAAATAATAACTGCATTGAAAGGATCCCATTCACAAATAAGCTTACCCTTTTCAACTTCCTGGTTAGGTTTAACATAAAGCTTTGAACCATAAGGAATTGTATGAGTTGTCAATGCAATTCCTGTCTTCTTGTCGATGATCCTCAGTTCAGCCAGACGCCCGATTACTATATCGATGTTGCCCTTATCCGGATCCTTCTTGGGAACGGCTCTCAGTTCTTCAATTTCTGCAATACCTGCATAGCGGGCAACAAGGCGTGATTCAGTAGTTATATTTGAAGCGGTACCCCCTACGTGGAAAGTACGGAGTGTCAGCTGCGTGCCTGGTTCGCCGATACTCTGTGCAGCAATAACGCCAACGGCTTCACCTTTCTGCACCATCAGACCTGTAGCCAGGTTACGTCCATAGCATTTAGCACAAACACCTTTTTTCGATTCGCAGGTAAGCACCGAACGTATTTCAACCTGTTCAATGGGTGAATCCTCAATTTTCCTGGCAAGATCTTCAGTAAGCTCCTGTCCGGCTTCAACGATTAGTTCTCCTGTCAGAGGATGGAAAACATCATGAACAGTGGTACGTCCAAGTATCCTTTCATAGAGTGATTCAACGACCTCTTCGTTCTTCTTTATTGCTGTTGCCACCAGCCCCCTGAGCGTTCCGCAGTCTTCTTCATTGATGATGACATCCTGTGACACGTCAACCAGACGGCGTGTAAGATAACCGGCATCAGCAGTCTTCAATGCTGTATCTGCCAGACCTTTACGGGCACCGTGTGTTGAAATGAAGTACTCAAGAACGGATAGTCCTTCCTTGAAGTTTGAAAGGATAGGATTTTCAATGATCTCAGAGCCTGTAGCCCCTGATTTCTGAGGTTTTGCCATAAGTCCCCTCATTCCTGAGAGCTGTCGTATCTGTTCTTTCGAACCCCTTGCTCCGGAGTCGAGCATCATGTAAACCGAATTGAATCCCTGCTTGTCGTTTGAAAGCTGTTTCATGAGGGACTGAGTGAGCCTGGCGTTTACGTGTGTCCAGATATCTATGATCTGGTTATAGCGTTCATTATTCGTTATGAAACCCATGCTGTAGTTATTCAGCACTTCTTCCACCTGGTCATATCCCTCGGTAACGAATTTTGTTTTTTCTTCAGGGATTATAACATCATCAAGGTTGAATGACAAACCTCCCTTGAAGGCTGAAAAGAATCCAAGGTTCTTTATAGCATCAAGGAAATCGGCAGTCTTTGCCATTCCCGCAAGCTTCAGGACGCGGCCGATGATATCCCTGAGGGATTTCTTTGTAAGAAGCTCATTAATAAAGCCAACCTCTTCAGGCACATACTGGTTAAAGAGCACCCTTCCTGCCGTAGTTTCAACTATATGATGGACCATTTCGCCATCAACCCTGTCCAGAACCTTGACCCTGATAATTGCATGAAGGTCGATCTTACCTTCATTATGAGCTATTGTCACCTCCCCGGGTGAATAGAATGTAAGTCCTTCTCCCCTGACTTTTTCCGTTTCGGTACTCTTCTTGCCTTTTGTCATATAATAGAGACCAAGCACCATGTCCTGCGACGGAACAGTGATCGGCGCTCCGTTTGCAGGATTAAGGATATTATGGGAAGCCAGCATAAGCATCTGTGCCTCGAGGACAGCTCCGTTACCGAGAGGCAGGTGAACTGCCATCTGGTCGCCGTCAAAGTCAGCGTTGAAAGCTGTGCATACAAGCGGATGCAGCTGGATTGCCTTACCTTCAATAAGTTTCGGCTGGAAAGCCTGAATACCAAGCCTGTGAAGTGTCGGCGCACGGTTCAGCAGAACCGGGTGACCCTTCAGTACATTTTCAAGAATATCCCATACCACAGGATCTTTCCTGTCAACAATCTTCTTGGCTGATTTTACTGTCTTCACAATTCCTCGCTCAATAAGCTTGCGGATAATGAAAGGTTTGTAAAGCTCGGCAGCCATATCTTTAGGAAGCCCGCATTCATGCAGGTTAAGCTCGGGACCAACGACGATTACTGAACGTGCAGAGTAGTCAACTCTTTTTCCGAGAAGGTTCTGGCGAAATCTTCCCTGTTTTCCTTTCAGGCTGTCGCTTAATGATTTAAGAGGCCTGTTGGCATCGGTCTTAACTGCATTGGCTTTCCTTGAATTATCGAAAAGCGAATCGACTGCTTCCTGGAGCATTCTTTTTTCATTCCTGAGAATAACCTCAGGAGCTTTGATCTCTATAAGTCTCTTAAGACGGTTGTTCCGGATTATCACTCGCCTGTAAAGGTCGTTCAGGTCGCTTGTGGCAAAACGTCCGCCATCAAGCGGAACAAGAGGACGCAGCTCAGGCGGAATAACCGGGACCACTTTGATTATCATCCATTCCGGCTTGTTGACATGCTTTGAGTCCCTGAAAGCTTCAACAACCTGCAGACGCTTCAGGGCTTCATTCTTGCGCTGCTGTGAAGTTTCGGTATTTGCCCTGTGACGGAGAGTATATGACATCTCATCCAGGTCAAGGCGGCTCAGAAGCTTGTATAAAGCCTCAGCTCCCATGTCAGCAACAAACTTGTCCGGGTGATTTTCTTCAAGATACTGGTTTTCCTTTGGCAGAGACTCGAGGATTTCTATATACTCCTCTTCAGTCAGGAAGTCAAGAGCTTTTACTCCATCTGCAGCCTTGATACCCGCATTTACCACCACGTATCTTTCATAATAGATTATTGAATCGAGCTTCTTTGTGGGGAGCCCGAGAAGATAACCTATCTTGTTGGGCAGCGAGCGGAAGTACCAGATATGCGCAACAGGAACAACAAGTGAGATATGTCCCATCCTTTCACGGCGCACCTTCTTTTCAGTTACTTCAACACCGCAGCGGTCGCAGACGATGCCCTTGTAACGTATCCGTTTATATTTCCCGCAATGACATTCATAATCCTTTACCGGACCAAATATCCTTTCGCAGAACAATCCGTCCCGTTCGGGCTTGTAGGTTCGGTAGTTGATCGTCTCAGGCTTCAGCACCTCACCGCTCGAACGATCAAGTATCTCTTCAGGTGATGCAAGTCCTATTGAGATCTTTGAGTAACTTGTCTTTGCTTTGTTATCTCTTCTGAATGACATATATTGAATTTTTTTTATTAATCAAGAATAACACTCAATCCAAGACCTCTGAGCTCGTGCAGCAGCACGTTGAGCGACTCAGGTATACCCGGCAAAGGCATCGGTTCTCCTTTGACGATTGATTCATAGGCTTTTGCACGGCCAATGACATCATCAGATTTTATGGTAAGTATTTCCTGCAGGATATGTGCAGCCCCGAAAGCCTCGAGCGCCCATACTTCCATTTCTCCGAAACGCTGTCCTCCAAACTGTGCCTTACCGCCGAGAGGCTGCTGGGTGATAAGTGAATAGGGACCTATTGAGCGGGCGTGCATCTTGTCGTCAACCATATGACCAAGCTTGAGCATATAGATAACTCCGACAGTTGCTGGCTGGTCAAATTTCTCGCCGGTGCCTCCGTCATAAAGGAAAGTCTTGCCATATTTCGGAAGATCTGCCTTGTCGGTGTATTCAGTTATCTGATCGATGGTGGCACCGTCAAAGATCGGAGTTGAGAACTTGAGACCCAGCTCTTTGCCTGCCCAGCCGAGAACAGTTTCATAGATCTGCCCGAGGTTCATCCTTGAAGGAACGCCCAGCGGGTTAAGAACTATGTCAACCGGAGTTCCATCCTCAAGGAAAGGCATATCTTCCTGGCGGACTATCTTGGCAACAATACCCTTGTTGCCGTGTCTTCCTGCCATTTTATCACCAACCTTAACCTTGCGCTTCTTGGCAATGTAGACTTTTGCCAGGCGCACAATGCCTGCAGGCAGCTCATCGCCAATAGTGATATTGTATTTGTTACGCTTATATACTCCGTCAATCTCCTTATACTTAATAATATAATTGTGAAGGAGCTGCTTTATCTGGTCGTTCTTTTTCTTATCTGTGGTCCATTTGTTGGGATTGACATTGAGGAAATCCACATCCTGAAGCTGCTTAAGGGTGAATTTGCTTCCTTTTGGTATTACATCCACATTAAGATAATCCTTTACACCCTGTGATGTTTTTCCGTTCACAAGGATGAAAAGCTTGTCAATAAGTCTTGATTTCAGGTCGTTGACACTCTTGGTGAATTCATGCTCGATCTTTTCAAGCATCGGTTTTTCAACAGCTTTGGCTTTCCTGTCCTTGATAGCCCTGGTGAAGAGCTTCTTGTCAATTACCACGCCTTCGAGTGAAGGACCTGCCTTCAGTGAAGCATCTTTTACATCGCCTGCCTTATCACCGAAAATGGCTCGCAGAAGCTTTTCCTCAGGTGAAGGATCCGATTCTCCTTTAGGAGTGATCTTACCTATTAATATATCACCCGGCCTGATATGCGCTCCGATCCTGATAAGTCCATTTTCGTCAAGGTTTTTCGTTGCTTCCTCGCTTACATTTGGAATATCAGAAGTGAGTTCCTCAAGACCCCGTTTGGTATCGCGCACCTCAAGAAGATATTCATCAATATGTACTGATGTGAACATATCTTCCTCTACAACCTTCTCGGAAATCACTATCGCATCCTCAAAGTTATAGCCTTTCCATGGCATGAACGCCACCTTAAGGTTCCTTCCGAGGGCAAGTTCACCATGCTTTGTCCCATAGCCTTCAGTAAGGACCTGTCCCTTCCTGACTTTTTCGCCTTTCTTTACAACAGGAATCAGGTTAATACATGTGTTCTGATTTGTCTTCTTGTATTTCGGAAGTCTGTATTTCTTTATATCATCATCAAAGCTTACAAATTTCTCTTCATCGCTTCTTGTATACCTGATTACGATTTCGTTGGCATCCACATATTCCACAACGCCGTCGCCTTCTGCAACAAAAAGTATACGGCTGTCCTTAATTACCTGAGTCTCAAGACCTGTGCCTACAATAGAAGCTTCCGGATTGATAAGAGGCACAGCCTGGCGCATCATGTTTGATCCCATGAGCGCCCTGTTGGCGTCATCATGTTCCAGGAACGGGATAAGAGATGCTGCTATGGATGCAATCTGGTTCGGGGCAACGTCCATAAAGTCGATTTTCGATACCTCTTCAAAAGGATAGTCGGCTTCATATCTGCATTTTGCCCTGGAATCTTCAAAATGTCCGTCTTTCTGAAGCGGAGCATTTGCCTGGGCTATCATCTTCTCTTCCTCCTCCTCGGCGCTCATCCATACTATTCCGTCCTTGCCGAAGTCAACCTGTGAATTATGCACTTTACGGTAGGGTGTTTCAATGAAGCCAAGGTCATTGATCTTGGCGAAAACGCAGAGAGATGAAATAAGTCCGATGTTCGGGCCTTCAGGGGTTTCTATCGGGCACAGACGGCCATAGTGCGTGTAGTGAACGTCCCTGACCTCAAAGCCTGCTCTTTCGCGTGAAAGACCGCCGGGTCCAAGGGCTGACATACGACGCTTATGAGTCATTTCAGCCAGCGGATTGGTCTGGTCCATGAACTGCGAAAGCTGGTTTGTTCCGAAGAACGAGTTGATGACCGATGAAAGGGTTTTTGAGTTAATAAGGTCGACCGGTGTAAATACCTCGTTATCCCTCACATTCATCCTCTCCCTTATTGTACGGGCCATGCGGGCGAGTCCCACTCCGAACTGGGCATAAAGCTGTTCACCGACGGTGCGGACTCTCCTGTTGCTAAGGTGGTCAATATCGTCAATATCGGTCTTTGAATTGATAAGCTCAATGAGATACTCAATGATCTTTATGATATCTTCCCTTGTAAGGATTTTTACATTAATATCTGTGTTAAGACCCAGTTTCTTGTTGATCCTGTAACGGCCAACCTCACCGAGATCATATCTCTTGTCGGAGAAAAAGAGTTTGTCAATAACATCGCGTGCTGTAGCCTCATCCGGCGGTTCAGCATTTCTCAGCTGACGGTAGATATAGATAACTGCTTCCTTCTCGGAGTTGCAGGGATCTTTCTGAAGTGTATTATATATTATGGCGTAATCCGACAGGGTTGAATCGTCCTTATGAAGAAGTATTGTTTTAGTACCTGAATCAACGATGAGATCGACATGTTCAGGTTCTATTGCGGTTTCCCTGTCGAGGATAACCTCATTTCTTTCTATTGAAACGACCTCGCCGGTATCCTCATCCACGAAGTCCTCGACCCATGTCTTAAGCACCCTGGCAGCCAGTTTGCGGCCTACAAGTTTCTTGACGTTTGTCTTGGAGACTTTATGTTCCTCAGCAAGGTTGAAGATCTCAAGGATCTCCTTGTCGCTTTCGAATCCGATAGCACGGAGCAGAGTTGTCACGGGCAGTTTTTTCTTCCTGTCGATATAGGCATACATCACATTATTGATGTCAGTTGCAAACTCGATCCATGATCCCTTGAAAGGTATTATCCTTGCTGAATAGAGTTTTGTGCCGTTTGCGTGGATGCTTTGTCCGAAGAATACGCCCGGTGATCTGTGTAACTGCGATACCACTACCCTTTCTGCACCGTTGATCACGAAAGTAGCCCGTTCAGTCATATAAGGGACTGTTCCGAGGTAAACATCCTGAATGACAGTATCGAAATCCTCATGTTCAGGATCGGTGCAGTAAAGCTTCAGCTTTGCCTTAAGCGGCACGCTGAAAGTCAGTCCGCGTTCGATGCATTCATCGATTGTGTACCGCGGAGGGTCGATGTAATAATCCAGGAATTCCAGGACGAAGTTGTTCCTGGTATCGGTTATCGGGAAGTTTTCAGTGAAGACTTTATAGAGTCCTTCCTTTTTCCTGTTCTCGGGGGTTGTCCCAAGCTGGAAGAACTCACCAAATGATTTTAACTGAACTTCCAGAAAATCAGGATAATCCAACTGGATTTTCCTGGATGCAAAATTAATTCTGTCGGTATTTTTTGGTGACATTTTTCAAGGATTAAGTGAACTTATGTTTTAAATAACAGAAGGTCTGGTTCCGCGCTGGCGGAACCAAACCTAAACCCATCTATGTGGTATAAATTATTTAAGTTCAACTTCAGCTCCTGCGTCTACTAATTGGTTTTTAATTGCTTCAGCTTCATCTTTTGACACACCTTCCTTAACAGGACCCGGAGCAGCGTCAACTACTGCTTTTGCTTCCTTAAGGCCAAGTCCGGTGATGTCTTTAACCAGTTTAACAATCTGTAATTTCTGTCCTCCCGCGTTTTTAAGAATGACATCGAATGTTGTCTTCTCTATAGCAGCAGGTGCTGCGCCTCCGGCAGCAGGTCCAGCCACAGCAACTGCTGCAGCAGCCGGTTCAATACTGTACTCTTCTTTAAGTATTTTTGCCAGTTCGCTTACTTCTTTTACTGACAGGTTAACCAGTTCTTCTGCAAATTTCTTCAGATCTGCCATTTTTATAAATTTTAATTTGATTATACTTTAATTAATTCTCTTTTTTTAACAGTGTCTCCAGAACACCATGAATTTTATTTCCTCCTGATTGTAAAGCCGATATAACGTTCTTCGCAGGTGACTGGAGTATTAGAATGATATCTCCGATCAGTTCCTGTTTTGTCTTAATGGAGATAAGTGCATCGAGCATGTTATCTCCCACATAAACTGACTCCTGAACGTATGCGGCCTTAAGAACAGGCTTATCATGCTGCTTACGGAACTCCTTTATAAGTTTTGCAGGACTATTCCCGTTTTGAGTAAACATGATGGATGTCGTACCCTTGAGAACCGGATAGAGTTCTTCAAAGTTAATGCCGGACTGTTCAAGAGCTCTTTTGAGAAGAGTGTTCTTTACCACGACGAGTTTGACGTCATTTTCAAAACATTTTCTTCTCAGGGCGCTTGTATCAGCGGCATTCAGTTCTGCAGTATCAGTCAGATAAAAGTGGCTGTACTCTTTCAATCTTTCAGCTAAGCTGTCTATGATAGCATTTTTTTCTTCCCGTCTCATAATTTCTTTCCGAGTTTAAAGATTCATTACTCATCAAGACCCTTTGGATCGATTTTGATGCCCGGGCTCATTGTGCTTGAAAGGAAAAGGCTACGAATGTAGGTTCCTTTTGCTGCAGCCGGTTTAAGTTTGTTTACCATTGAGATAAACTCCTTTGCATTTTCAGCGATCTTGTTAGGTTCAAATGAGACTTTCCCTACAGAGGCATGGATGATTCCGCTTTTGTCAACCTTGAAATCAATTTTGCCCTGCTTCACTTCTTTAACAGCTTTCCCGATTTCCATTGTAACAGTACCACTTTTCGGGTTCGGCATCAGTCCGCGCGGACCGAGTATCCGACCTAACTGACCTACTTTTCCCATCACGGATGGCATGGTTATTATCACATCCATATCGGTCCAACCTCCTTTGATCTTTTCCACGTATTCATCAAGACCAACGTAATCGGCTCCTGCTTCCCTGGCTTCTGCTTCCTTATCGGGAGTGCATAGTACAAGGACGCGAGTCGCTTTTCCTGTTCCATGAGGAAGGGAAACAACGCCGCGAACCATCTGGTTGGATTTTCTCGGATCGATACCTAACCTTACATCCAGGTCGATAGAAGCATCGAATTTGGTCTTGGTCATTTCCTTGACCAGCACAGATGCTTCCTTCAACGTATAAAGCCTGTTCTCTTCCAGTTTTTCAAGAGCAAGCTTACGGTTTTTGGTAAGTTTAGTCATTATTCTTCTGATTAATTATTATTCGGGGATTCACCCTTTACAGTTATCCCCATACTTCTCGCGGTTCCAGCCACCATCTTCATTGCAGACTCGATTGTAAAACAATTCAAGTCTTCCATCTTTTCCTTAGCAATTGCTTTGATCTGGGCCATGGTTACCTGTGCTACTTTCTCTCTGTTTGGCTCCTTGGAACCTTTCTTCGATTTAGCAGCTTCAAGAAGCTGAACAGCTACCGGTGGAGTTTTTGTTACAAAATCAAATGATTTGTCATCATATACTGTTATTACTACCGGTATTACTTTTCCAGCTTTATCCTGGGTCCTCGCATTGAACTGCTTGCAGAAATCCATGATATTCACACCTTTAGAACCTAAGGCAGGTCCTACAGGCGGTGATGGATTAGCTCCTCCGCCACGAATCTGTAACTTAATAAGTCCAGCTACTTCTTTTGCCATAGTTTAAAATTTGCGTGTTGATTGCGAGAATTTGACTGTCATTCAGGAAGCATTATAAATATTATGACTGTCAATATCTTCAGTTAATTTTCCTTTTCTACCTGCATAAAACTCAGCTCAAGAGGTGTTTTTCTGCCAAATATCTTGACCATTACCTTGAGCTTTTTCTTTTCTTCATTCACTTCTTCGATAATCCCTGTGAAGCTGTTGAAGGGGCCATCGATAACTTTCACGGCTTCTCCGACGAAGAACGGCACATTGAGTTCCTCGTCACTTGCATTAAGTTCATCCACCTTTCCCAGTATCCTGTTGATCTCAGCTTTTCTGAGAGGTACAGGTTCACCGTCCTGTGATCCGAGAAATCCGATCACATTGGGTACATTCCTTAACAGATGGGGTATTTCACCAACCAGTACAGCTTCAACGAGCACATATCCGGGGAAGAAGGTTCTCTCCTTGCTGATTTTTTTCCCGGACCGTATCTGATAGACTTTTTCTGTAGGGATAAGCACCTGGGAGATATACTCTCCAAGCTTAAGTCGTGTTACTTCACTGTCAATATATTCCTTGACTTTCTTTTCCTTCCCGCCTATAGCTCTCAGCACATACCACTTCTTGACATTTTCACTCATTGAAGAGATCTCCTGCTTTAGTATAATAAACCGTAAACGAATTCCATCATCTTGCTGAAGGACAAGTCCATCAGCGCGACAATAAGAGCGATTATCAGTGTTGCAACCATGACAAGCACTGCGCTGTTCTGAAGTTCGCTCCATGTTGGCCAGGTTACTTTATGTACCAGTTCGGTGAATGACTCCTTGAAATATCCTTTTATACTCATAGTTCCTAATGTTTGCACGGGAGGAGAGACTCGAACTCCCGACACCTGGTTTTGGAGACCAGTGCTCTACCAACTGAGCTACACCCGTATAGGGTAGTGCCTCATGCGGCACTACTGTTTCCAAACCGTTTACTGTAATATCTCTATAACCTGTCCGGCGCCAACTGTCCTGCCACCTTCGCGGATTGCAAAACGAAGACCCACGTTAATAGCGACAGGATAAATAAGGTCGACAGTAATTGTGACATTGTCGCCCGGCATTACCATTTCCCTGCCTTCAGGAAGAGTTATCTCTCCGGTTATATCAAGAGTCCTGATGTAGAACTGTGGACGGTATTTATTATGGAACGGTGTATGACGTCCGCCTTCTTCTTTCTTAAGGACATAAACTTCTGCCTTGATTCTTGTATGCGGGGTTATTGAACCTGGTTTGGCAAGCACCATTCCTCTTTTGATTTCTTTCTTATCAACGCCGCGGAGGAGTAGGCCTACGTTATCACCTGCTTCGCCTCTGTCGAGGATCTTGCGGAACATTTCAACACCGGTACATACGGTTTTACGTTTTTCGGTACCAAGCCCGATCATTTCCAGTTCATCACCGGTCAGGACAACTCCTGTTTCAATACGGCCTGTTGCTACAGTACCGCGGCCTGTGATCGAGAATACGTCTTCAACCGGCATCAGGAATGGTTTCTGGTTGTCGCGGGGAGGGATAGGTATATAAGTATCCACTGCGTCCATAAGTTCAACCACTTTTTCTTCCCATTTGGCTTCTCCGTGCATGGCACCGAGAGCTGAACCGCGGATCACGGGACAATTGTCTCCGTCAAATTTGTAGAAGTTAAGAAGATCTCGCACTTCCATCTCAACGAGGTCGAGAAGTTCCACATCCTCAACCATATCCACCTTATTCATGAAAACCAGAACCTGGGGAACGTTCACCTGGTGTGCAAGAAGGATATGTTCACGTGTCTGAGGCATTGGTCCGTCAGTAGCAGCAACAACAAGTATTGCACCGTCCATCTGAGCGGCGCCGGTAACCATGTTCTTAATGTAGTCAGCGTGTCCGGGGCAGTCTACGTGTGCATAGTGACGTGTAGCTGTCTGGTATTCGACGTGTGCTGTGTTGATAGTAATACCCCTTTCCTTTTCTTCGGGAGCATTATCGATTGAATCAAAATCCCTGATTTCTGAGCCGGAGGGGGGAATTGAACCCCCGACCCCTTCCTTACCAAGGAAGTGCTCTACCCCTGAGCTACTCTGGCCTCAAAGTAGTGAGCGGGAGACGGAGCTCGAATCCGCGACCCTTAGCTTGGAAGGCTAATGCTCTACCAACTGAGCTACTCCCGCTTAATATCCTGCATAGAGACCTGCAATCCACCCTGCAATATGCTTAAGTATTCGGCAGGAATCCGTTTAAGTGGGGAGAGCAGGATTCGAACCTACGAAGGCGTCCGCCAACAGATTTACAGTCTGCCCCAGTTGACCGCTTTGGTATCTCCCCATTGAAACAGAGTTAATCTCTTAAGACACACATTTGTAACTCCTTCAAGAGCCGATGAAGGGATTCGAACCCCCGACCTGCAGATTACAAATCAGCTGCTCTGACCAACTGAGCTACATCGGCAATTTAAAGAACGTCCCGCGAGTGCATAGTACACCCCTAAAAAACGGTGTGCAAATGTATGAATTTATAATTTATTATTCAAAATAATTCAAAATAATTTTATAAACAGAAATGTCAGACTCCTCTCTTCTTCTGTTTATGCTTGGTAATCTGTTTTTTAAGAGCATCCACAGCACCATCCGTAGCCTCCTCGAAAGTCTTGCTTTGCTTCTTTGCAAACAGAGGCCCGCCTGACAGATCGAGTTTAATTTCGCTGATTTTATTCTCCCGGGTCTGATCTTTGTCGAGCCTGAGGTATACTTCGGCATTTACAATTTCTTCACCATACTGGTTAAGCTTGCCAAGTTTCTGATGAACAAAGTCAATTAGCTTTTTGTCGGCATCAAACTTCAACGAATGAATCTGAATGTTCATAGCAGTACCTCCTGTTTATTTGTTTTAGATTATGCCCTTGGATGAGCCTGTTTATATATTTTTCTGAGTTTTTCAAATGTGTTATGAGTATATATCTGTGTTGCAGAGAGATTGGCATGTCCCAGAAACTCCTTTATTGTATTGAGTCCTGCACCACGGTTAAGCATGTGAGTGGCAAAAGAATGCCTCAGTATATGCGGACCTTTCTTTTCGATGGTCGTTACCATAGCCAGATAATCCTTTACTGTATTATAAACATATTTGTCGTACAGTTTGTTTCCTTTATCTGTCTTAAAAAACCAGTTGCCATTTACGGAATCAGCAACTTCATTTCTCACTTTCAGATACTCCTCAAGCCTTGCAACAAAAGGTTTCGTAAGCGGAATTATTCGTTCTTTATTCCTCTTGCCGGTAACCTTGACTATTGCCTCATGGAGGTCAACATCCGAATCCCTTAGACCAGTCAGTTCCGCTCTCCTCATCCCTGTCAGATAAAGCATTTCTATTATTGTACGGTTCCTTATTCCCGGTAAGCTGTCTCCGAAACTGTAATCATCAAGGAGCGTATTAAGTTCCTTCTCCCCAACAAACACCGGAAGATTCTTCTTCCTTTTAGGAAGCACAACTTTTTCCAGGGGATCTGTCCTGACAATCCCTTCCTTCCTGAGATACCTGAAAAATACACGGAGACATGATATTTTTCTGTGTACTGTCACTGATGTGATGCCTTTATCCATGAGGCTCACTATCCATGCCCGTATATCATGTGATGAAACTGATGCCGGATCCTCAGGGATGTCGTTTTCTGCAAGCCACAGGAAAAACTGATCCAGGTCGTTCTTATATGACCGGACAGTATGCAGTGAATACCGCTTTTCGATTTTCAGATATTGCAGGAATGATTCCTTATGATTCATGAAGGAATCCTGTCTGTTATGATTAAAAGTCACTGATGCAGAGGAGCGGTTACTCTTCGCTTTCCTGCATCTTCTGAACGTACTTAGCCTTCTTGATTTCTTCTCTCCGGCGTACGGAAGGCTTAACAAAAGCCTGACGCGAGCGCAATTCACGAATCACTCCCGTCTTTTCAAACTTCCTCTTGAACTTTTTTAAAGCTCTTTCTATATTTTCGCCTTCTTTGATCGGTACAATTATCATAATAAAAATTCTGTTTTAAACGAGGCGCAAAGTTAGAAATAGAAATATTCTTTTCAAAACTTTTAAGGAGATAATTTATTCATGTCTTCTAATTTTTTGATACTTAAATATTTACTGGATTTCTCTTTTTTTGAGTATTAGGATTTATTAAAGATACTGAATCTCCGGCATTAAACAAAATTTAAGAAGTTAAAAATTAGTTAAAAACTTCCCGTTTACTTTTCCTGGTTCCCCCTTTGAAGGGGGTCAGGGGGATGTTTTTATATTCTTCTCTAATTCATTAATTGTGAATTGAATCATCCTCAATACATCATTCAGATGTTTCTTAACATCTTCATCACTAAATCTTAAAACCTTTAGTCCGAGGTTCTCTAACCTGTTCTGTCTGAATTCATCATTATCAAAATTATAATCATGAGTATAACCATCAATTTCTATTGCCAAATTCAGCTCATGACAATAAAAATCTACAATGAACTCATCAATAGGCACTTGCCGATGAAATTCATAACTACAAACTCTTCCTTTAATATTTAACCATAGCAGAATTTCAGCAAAGGTGCTGTTCTTTCTAAGTTGACGCGCTAAAGGCTTTAGTCTTGGATTGTATGGAATTATGTTCTTCTTTATCATAATTCTGTTCTTTACATCCCCCTAACCCCCTTCAAAGGGGGAACTCTTAGTTTACCAGCCCCTTCAAAGGGGGAACTCTTAGTTTACCAGCCCCTTCAAAGGGGGAACTCTTAGTTTACCAGCCCCTTCAAAGGGGGAACTCTTAGTTTACCAGCTCCTTCAAAGGGGGAACTCTTAGTTTACCAGCTCCTTCAAAGGAGGAATTACTACTAGTCGAACTCCAGATATGCTCGTATCTTTTCAACCTTCTCCGGTGCAATAAGCTTATTGTCAACCAGAACGCTCATGCCGGATATCTTCCCGTTAAGTTCCCTGTATTTAAGGATGGAAGCCACTTCGTATCTTTCAAAATAGGGCAGACGAATAAGCTGCCTGTAATCAGCACTGTTTACATTTATTTTTCTCACAGCTGATGAATCGGCAAATATCCTTCCCGAAATCAGGGTAAAAGTCTCCTCCGGAAGCCCGTAAACTTCCCTGAGCTGATCAACATCAGCAAAACCACCGAGCAGATTCCTGTATTTTATTATACGGGCAGACAAAACAGGACCTATGCCCGGCAGGGCTTCCAGCGACGCTGAATCGCAGGTGTTGATATCAATCAGAGGCTTTTGCTCACGGACGCTCTTTTTAATGTATGCCGGCACAGTACCTGGCGTCCGACTTGCTGGCACGTATTTATTGATTGTATCCCTGATTTCAACAGGGATCTCCTCAATGGTCATTTTCTGTGCGGGGATCATGTACCTTGCTCCGGTGACTGAAAGTATAATAATCAGCAGAATAAAGGAAGCCCTTCTTTCACGCCTTGTAAATCCTAACCATTCCATAAAAGGCTCAAATGATAAATGCTTCATAATTCATATATGCAGTGAGACACCTGCAATTTACAAATTCTGTGAAATCTGGAGCAGAACAAAACAGGATATTTCCTGCCGCTGGTTTTCAGAACGGATACCCGATAGCAACGACAAATGTGAAATCGTCGCGGAAATTATATGGCCTGTTCATCAATATCCATTTCGATCCTTCGGAGATTATCGGATCACGGAGCTTGATACCCATATCAGCCCTGAGAATGACAAAGCTGAGGTCGAACCTGAAGCCGGTACCGGTTCCTACAGCTATATCATTGACAAAACTCCTGAAGCTAAACTGAGAACCGGGGGTTGCAGGATCGTAGTTATATGACCAGATATTCCCGGCGTCAACGAACACGGCTCCATGGAGAATCCAGAATAGTTTGAATCGGTATTCGGCATTTGCTTCAAGCTTGATATCTGCTGTCTGGTTCAGCAATTTGGAAAAGTCAGGCATATAAGAACCGGGGCCAAGTGTGCGTACCTGCCATGCCCTGATACCGTTTGCACCACCGCTGAAATACTGTTTTTCAAAAGGGATTGCCCTGGAGTTGCCGTACGGAATTCCTGCCCCGATAAAGCCGCGGTACACAATTGAGCTTACATCATTAACTATCACGTTATACCTTATATCCATATCGGCACGGATGTATTGTGCAAATGACTGACCAAGGATATTATAGCTCCCTTCAGTTTTCCCAACCCCGGCAATCTGGCTTACTGCGCTGAGCATGTTGCCGGCTGCCTCGGCATTGATCCTTATGAACCAGTAATCATTTGATTTTTTTATCTTCTGGTTATTAAAAATATAGGAGTATCCTCCCCCGAGTATCATGACATCCCTGTAACTGTCTGCCAGGTATGACGAGGAGTCTATCCATGCCTTCCAGTCATCATCAATCCTCAGCAGGTTTACAAGGTTAAGCTGAACCGGATTTACAATATGGGTTGTATAGTTCTTTCCGTTCCAGTTATATCCGAATGTTGCATTGGCCATTGTTCTGGCATAGGTAGGCATATCCTGGTAGTTGTATGCAGCAAGCAGTGTGGTTGTCGGATTATATTTCTTCACGAAGCTCTCCTTCTCAAGAAAAGGGAGCAGAAACTTCGGGAACCTGAGGCTTGTTTCAATACCATATTCCTGCACACTGCGAAGGGTATCCTGCTGGGAGAGCGCTTCATAGGCCCCTTTCAGCTTCAGGTTGAACAACTCGGCTCCGCGGAACAGATTCTTGTGCTGGTAGATCAGGTTAAGGGCTCCGCCAAGGTACCCGGCTGTATTTGTACCCTCAAGCTCAACCTTAAAGGACTGCTGACTTAAAAGAGTAAGTTGAATGGTGCAATCGAGACTAAGCTCAGATGATGCCGGACCTTCAGGACCGGTCACCTCATTATAGAAAATATTGACAAGCCTGAATGTCTTCAGTGCAAGAAGGTGTGATTGAGTCTGTTCAGTATTGGTAACATTGAATAATGATCCGGGCTTCAGGTAAAGACATTGCAGAATCAGGTCATTCTTGATCTCAGGCTTTTCGTGTGAGGTAATAAAATAGTATCCGCGGAAGTTCACAGTATCGAGGCTTTCAATGAATGCTGCTCCTCCTTCGAGAGCATCCTTTGGAACAAAATCAGGGTATATGTAAATATTTCTCACCCTGTACATTGAATGGGGAACAAGGGTGATCCTGTTGTTCGGATCAACTTTCTGGAATTTCTTCACTCCATAATAAATATCAATCTTCCGGTTGCCTACTGTACTGTCAATGCTGAAATAAATATGATCGCCTGAAAAGCCGTAGAAGCCTTTGTCTTTAATGTATCTTTCAAAGCGGGAACGTTCAGCCTGAAGGACATCCACATCATAAGGCCTGCCCCTTTCAATCAAGCAATCTACTGAATCGAAGTAGAAGAGTTCCCTGATTGATGTATCTTCTATTTCATAGTAGAGGTTCCTGATAGTATATGGCGTTTTGAGATCAACGTTAAAGTACACTTTCGACTTCCGGTTGGCAGTTTCGATGGTCTCCATCACCTGGCTGTCAAAATATCCCTTTGAGGAGAGGTATGACCTTATCTGATCCGTTGATTTAGATGTTGCATAAGGATCAAATACGACAGGCTCCTCACCAATTTCCCTGAGCCATCCATGAGGCCATTTCTCTTTTTTGATATTTGAAAGATTGTATAATCCCAGATGGAACTTGACTCCGAATATTCTTTTGTTCGGTCTCTGTTTCAGGTAAGGAACAAGCTCTGATTTTTCAACTCCGTCCTTGCTTATAATAATATGTGTCTTATCGAGCAGTGTATCCTCACGTGGAACATATTTTGTTGGATTACACGATGATAGAAAAATGACTAAAAAAAGAAAGAAGAGAGAATATCCCGGTACAGAAATATTTTTATTTGATATATATTTTTCCAAATTTTGTATTTGTGCCAGAGAAAGTCACACAAATATATCAATAATCAGTTCAAAACTTCCTTATTATGGTCAGTAAAAGCAAGATGGGCTCCATTCTCTCCCTGCAGAAAAAAAAGACCCGGGAAGAGGAGCGGTTGTACGTGATTGAGGGTGACAAGCTGGTAAAGGAATTCCTGGCAGCCAGGATGCCGGTAAGGATCCTGTTTGCCAGGCCGGAATTCCTGAACTCCCTTCCGCTTGTTCATAAGCAGGGAGTTGGAGAGATCATTCCCGCAAGCTACGATGACCTCAGGAAGGTCAGTTCACTGAAGACTCCCCATAATGCACTGGCTGTTATTGAAATGCCGGATAACAAAATGGATACTGACATCCTTGCAAAAGAACTGTCCCTTGCTCTTGACTGCGTTCAGGATCCGGGAAACCTTGGTACTATAATCAGGGCTGCTGCATGGTTTGGTATAAGGAATATTTACTGTTCCCAAAACTGTGTTGATGTATTCAATCCCAAAGTTATCCAGGCAAGCATGGGAGCCATACTTCATGTTAATGTATTTTATACAGGTCTTCCCTCCCTTTTTACTGAAGCACTTGAAAGGAAGGTAAGAATATACGGAGCCCTTATTGATGGAGAATCGATCTATTCGTGCAAGCTCGGCAAAAGCGGTATTATCCTCCTTGGAAATGAATCAAAGGGTATTTCTGAGGAGTTGATCCCTTTTATAACCGACAGGATAATGATCCCGAAACAAACCGATGCAAGCTCAGGAATAGATTCGCTGAACGTCAGCATGGCGGCATCAGTCATTCTGTCAGAGTTTACGCGGGTAAGAGGACGACAGGGCTGACCTGTTATCTGATTTCAGAATTGGTTTTTACCACATTAACACGCACTGCCCATCCGTAGGAAGTTGGTGTTGAAATCCCCACATCCCTGACCTTGTCACTGAACGCCTGTAATTGGGTTTCAGAGCTTTTACTGTTTATACGAACAGAAAAATCGTTGCTGCCGTCAGAATCGTAATCAATTGTATCATTTATCTCTTCAGGTATATTGCCTCTCCAGTCGATCTGGACAAAACCTTTTTCTCTTTCCCTGAATAATCCATCGAACACAGGTCTCCTGATATCCAGCGTGCAGTTATCCATAATAAGGCTTTGTTCAACCTCTCCTCCTGTATAATTAGGATTTATCTTCATAAAAGGAAGTTTTGCAAGTGAACCTGAGAATGAACCAAGCCCGGGGAACAGTGCTAATATAATGATCAGGCAGATGAAAGCCCAGGCGATTCCGGCAAATATTTTGATCTTTTTCATTTCTAAGCTTTTAAAAGATTAAATCAAGCAATCCTCTTACTGTGATTATAATTGAACCCGAAGCGAAAACGGCCATGAACAGGAATGAAACGAAGAGAATCAGGTTCCTGGAGAATTTTTTCATCGTTCCGGAAGGAACTCCCTTTATCCCGTAATGTATTGCATTATTCGGACAAACATCAAGACACTTACCGCATTTACTGCAGAACACCGACACTTTACCACTCTTTATACCTTCCTGATTAAGTGCAAACAATGGACAGGCTGCAACGCATTTGAAACATTCCGTGCAACTGGCCTTATCAATTTTTACAGTAAATGGTGTAATTTTATTTGATAATGTATTTATGGCTCCCAGCGGACATAAGAAACTGCACTGGGTTCTTTTCCTGGTCATTACCGGGAGAACCACAACCAGTCCCGCAAACAGGGAAATAAATACACCAGCTTTTACGGCTGACTCAACCGATGTAACCTCCTCAAATTCCGTTACAGCTTTAAATGGGCAGATCCAGTCACAATAAGTTGGGACAAGAGAAAGGGCTGCTGTAAGCGACACCATCAGGAGAACCGCAAATGGCATCCATTTCCATATGTCATTGATCTTTTTCAGCAGGGGTTTCTTTCTGAGCCTTGAAAATCCGTCATCCCAACCGCCATAGAAACAGCCCCAGCTGCAAAATCCTCTTCCCAGAACCAATGTAGCAACCAGCCAGAGCACTACCATAGAAGCTATACCGGCAAAGCTGCCAAGGATAGTCCCTGGGAAAATAATTGATTTGGTGAAGGCTGCCGGGATGATCATCATCGGGATCACAAGATGGCAGAAAGGTATTTTGCATTCAAGGATATCAGCCTGTGAAAATGACATTGAGTTTCTCGTTTCCACCATATTGCTGATAAGGGTGAAGGAGAGTGACAAAGCGAAGATTATAAAAAGTACCGCCCTGAATCTGTCTGTCTTCCCGGTGTAATGCATCAGGAAATAAAGAACATTGACCAGCATGAAAGTGGCCAGCGATGCAATTGCTGAAAGGGGATCTGAAAAATCCGGCCGTCCGCCTGATATGAACACGAATGTTATCAGTATCATAGGCAGAGAATACAGCAGGGATTTTCCAAATGATTTCCTCAGGCTGAAGCCCGGTAATGTGTTATCCATTTATTTTTCCTCCGATTAATATTGTTAGACCTTTTATTACAAATATCACTCCGGCAAGACCGGTGGCAAGTATCCCGATTGTTTCAAAAACTTTCTTCTTTTTCAGCTTGCCTGCAAGAGGCAATGGTAAAAACCAGAGAGAAGACCCGATAAAAAAGAACAGAAAAGCAAGAAGACTTTCGGAAAGCGATCCTTCTGATGCCCCTTTTGTAAGTATCAGAAAAAGGGCAGGGCAAAAACCAAGACTGTTTACCACGCCAAGAAATACCGGTATCAGTTTCCGGTTGTTGACTGTTGTCACGAACTTTGCAGGACACTCCTTCTGCCGGTTCCTGTCAACAGCATACCAGATAAGCATCATTGCAAAGACAATATATAAGATCCCCGGAACAACCTCCCGCACTACCTGGTTTGTAAGGAATGTCTTCCCCAGATACCAGGAAATAACTGCCAGGAAAGCATAAACAACCATACGTGAGAGCAGGAAAAATGAAAGATCGATGGTGATCCTTTTTACTCCCGCAGTACCTGACATAAGGTATGGAAACAGAACCATCCCACACGTTAGCAGGCATGCTGATCCGGTGCTTAAACCAAGTATGAATGATTCTGCCAAAACCTTTTTAGTATCAAAAATATCATACTAATTTACGTTATATTAGCCAAATAAGGCTAATAGCAGAAAAAGCTGGTCACGGGGGGAAAAATACCGGTGAAAGTTATGTAATAATCTGCGGTATGCTACTTTGAAGATAGCTTTAATTTTCCCGCAACAGCCTCGGCTGTCCTCATCCCGTCAACCGCTGAAGATACTATTCCACCTGCATAACCTGAACCCTCACCGCAGGGATACAAACCCGATATTTTAATATGCTCCATTGTTTCAGGATTGCGCGGGATCCTTACCGGAGAGGATGTCCGTGATTCAACTCCAAGGATAACCGCTTCATTTGTAAGATATCCCTTCATTGCTGATCCGGCAAGCCTGATTCCCTCCCTGAGCCTTGATCCTATTGACTCAGGCATCCATTCATGAAGCGGAGAAGGAGTAACTCCGGGAAAATATGAAACCTTTGGCAGGGAACCTGAGCTTTTGCCTGAGACAAAATCTGCAAGCCTTTGTGCCGGGGCTTTTTGCGTCTGACCTCCATTGATCCAGGCTTCTCTCTCAATCTTTTTCTGGAATTCAAGGCCGGCAAGCTCATTATACCGGCTGTATTCTTTCAGGTCGTCAGGACGTATCTCCACTACTATTCCTGAGTTTGCCCATGGTGAACTGCGCTGTGAGGGAGACATGCCGTTGACGACAACCTCCTCCTGGGAGGTTGCGGACGGGACAATGAATCCACCCGGACACATGCAGAATGAATATACTCCTCTCCCGTCAACCTGCCTTGCAAAGTTGTATGATGCTGCCGGAAGGAACTCACCACGTTGATTTCCATGATACTGCATCCTGTCAATAAGTTCCTGGGGATGCTCCACCCTGACACCCATCGCAAATTGTTTCATCTCGAGGCTGACATCTCTTCTTTTACAGATATCAATTATATCTCTTGCCGAATGACCTGTAGCAAGAATAACATTCTCAGAAAGAAACGTCTCATTTCCTGATGCAATAACACCTTTGATCCTGTTCCCTTCCATGATGAAGTCGGTTACTCTCTTTTCAAGAAAGAACAATCCGCCGGCATCAGTTATCGACTTTCGTATCCTCCTTATTATCCCGGGCAGTTTATCAGTGCCCAGGTGAGGGTGAGCTTCATACATTATATTTTCATTTGCCCCGTGAAGTGTCAGCAGCTCAAGCACCCTGCTGTTATCACCTCTTTTTTTTGAACGGGTATATAGCTTGCCGTCTGAATATGTCCCGGCACCTCCCTCACCAAAACAATAATTGCTGTCAGGATCAACGATCTGTTCCCTGCTGATCCTTGCAATATCAGTTTTCCTGGCTGACATATCCTTACCTCTTTCAAGGATCACCGGCCGTAATCCAAGCTCAATGAGCCGCAGAGCAGCAAACAAACCAGCAGGACCTGCGCCGACTATTATTATTTCCTTCTTGCCTGATACATTTTCTGGAACAAAGGGTTCCGGTGATGGAGCAGTTGTTTCTCTGCCGGTAAAAACCTCTGCAGTGAGGTTAACCATGATATTCCTTTGCCTTGCATCAACTGACCTTTTAACAATTCTCAGTAATGCAATCTCAGAAGGATTTACTTTTAACTTTTCTCCTGCAATTTTACGAATGATTTTTTCGTCGGCTGCCTCTTCCGGATTGAGGCTCAGATTAACCAGTTCAGGCATTTCTATTCAAAATGAAAGGCAAGTACCCACATCTGCGACCTCATCTTTTCTATGGCATTCCGGTATTCCTGGTGTCCCGGAGCTGCATCATCAACGATGACATTACGGATTCCCCTTGACATTTTCAGCTCCACTGACAGCTTGAAATACATCAGGTAGAAATCGAGTCCGGCACCGGCTTCATAATAGAGATCAGGCCTTTTTACCCTTATGTAGACAGGTCTCTCTTCATCAAACTCTTTTTTCCCAGCCAGGTCGTAGCGGTAATTCAGTCCGGTAACTACATAAGGACGAACATTATTCAGTCTGTCTCCCTTATATTTGAGAAGCAGCGGAAATTCCATAAAGGATGATTCGAGTCTTTGCTGCTGGTTGTAGAGCACCTGGTTTTTATAATACCTGACATTTCTCTGACCAAATGATACACCCGGAAGGAATCTGATATCGATGTATCTGGAAGGATGAAGGTCGGTAACTATCTGGATATTGATCCCGGGATTCAGCCTGGTCACCTCGGGGTAAAGTGAATCAATCCCAAGGTATTCCTGAGAAGGTGTTATGCTGAAATCCATTGTATTGAATCCGAGGCTGAATCCGAAATGAAGAAGCTTTTCGTCATACCATGACCTGTTCATGGGCTTCTCCTTTTGTCCTGACAGAGTAAGGGGGACCAGGACAAAGATCAGTGGAATCAGTATTTTGAGGATCCTTTTATTCAAGCTTTCAGGTATGGTTTTTCAAAGGTACAAGATAATAAACTGCGTTAAAATATAATTATTGCCCGGATGATTTGAAACCGGTATAGATGCAGACAATACCGCCTGTTAATTTTTTCATGCTTACATTGAAGAAGCCGGCTCTTCTCATTAAATTCATAAACTGCTCATTATCGGGAAATTGCATTACTGAATCGTGAAGGTAATCATAAGCGATCCTGTTCTTTGAAAAAAATCTTCCGATAACGGGAAGCAGTACCCTGAAATAGAAGAAGTACATCTGCCTGAAGGGAAACCGCTCAGGTCTTGAGAATTCAAGTATCATTGCTATGCCGCCCCGATTCAATATCCGGTTCATTTCAGCGAGCCCTTTCAGCCTGTCTGAAAAGTTCCTTACACCAAATGCCACCATTGCCACATCAAAGCTGCCATCACTGAAAGGTATGCTTTCAGAGTCGCCCTTAATAAGATCTATCTTGTCTGAAAGGCCTCGTTTCTTCACTTTCTCCCTTCCCGATTCCAGCATTTTTTCTGAGATATCAATACCTGTGATATGAACAGGATCAAGCTTCATCGCAGCAATGGCAAGGTCGCCTGTTCCTGTTGCAACATCAAGTACCCTCGGATTTCTGTGAGTGGCAGATACTATATCTATTGCCCTTTCCCTCCAGCAGCGGTCAACACCAAATGACAGAAGGTGGTTAAGGAAATCATACCGGAAAGCTATGTCATCGAACATTGAACCGATGACGGATTTATCATTGTGGCGTGGTGTTCCTGTATTAGTACTCATAGAATAGGAAAAAACAAAGATTTAAAATATTTCTATTTTTACAGGATTAATTTAAATAAAAATCCATGAGCAGAATAATAATGATAACCGGTGCGACTGCAGGTTTTGGCCAGGCGACAGCCAGAAAGTTCGCGAAGAACGGGTATGACGTTATCATCACCGGCAGAAGAAAGGAACGCCTCGACAAGCTTGAAAAAGAACTAAGTGCCATGGGTGATATAAAGATCTTGTCACTTAATTTCGATGTCAGGAACAGCAAAGATGTTGGATCAGTCATTGAGAAGCTGCCTGAGGAATGGAAGAATATTGACATCCTGGTAAATAACGCGGGTCTGGCGGTAGGTCTGGAACGTATCGATTCCGGCATCATTGATGACTGGGACAGGATGGTTGACACGAATATCAAAGGTTTGCTCTATGTGACAAGGGTGGTTGCACCGCTGATGGTTGCCCGGGGCAAAGGCCATATATTCAATATAGGATCAATTGCCGGGAAAGCTGCGTACGAGGGAGGGAATGTTTATTGTGCAACAAAGTCGGCAGTGGATTCCCTGACCAGGTCAATGAGGATTGACCTGTTAAAGCATAACATAAGGGTGACACAGATAGCTCCGGGAATGGCTGACACTGAATTCTCTATAGTCCGTTTTAAGGGAGATGCTGAAAGAGCCAATGCAGTATATAAAGGTGTTAAAGCACTTACAGCTGATGACATCGCCGAGGTGATATTTTTCTGTGCAGCTCTGCCGGAGCATGTTTGCATCAATGACCTGGTGATCACTCCTACCCAGCAGGCAGATGTATTCTTTACAAACAGAAAGGCATAATGGTGCAATGGCACAAAGGCGCAATGTCTCATCGGCAGAACCTACTGATTCATAAAGCCTTGTTGCTTCAGCACACTCAGGAGGGTATTTGAGAAGTAAATATTGTCTGCTTTCTTATACCGCACATCGGTAAAAACCTGTGCAAGAGTTTTCTTATCGTTCTCTTTTACAAACTGCTGTGAGTCTGCTCTTTGCTCTTTTTCTAAATAATACTTTTCAATATCCGCGGTGGAATAATCATGATATGTTTCATCATGGATAACCGCTTCAAGCAGAAGCCTGTCAACCTGTTCAGGCTTTTCTGCAGGCCACCCCAGTGTGACTGTTGTAACTGGCACAACGCCTGAAGGCAGCTTCAGGGCTTCGATTATTTTGTCAGCCATATATGTGGTTGTTCCAAGATAACAGATACCAAGTCCTTCAGCCTCAGCTGCTATGCAAAAAGTCTGGGCAGCAAGCAGCGCATCAATCGCTGCAGTAAAAAATGAAAGGAAATTATCATATCCGGGATCTGCTTTTCTCCCGTCGCACCATCTGTTAAACCTGTTGAAATCAGCGCAGAAAGTCAGAACCACAGGCGCCTCAGTTACCATCTTCTGATTGAAATGATACGGAGCAAGCTCTTTTTTCTTCTCTTCATTACGTGTGATTATTATACTATATAACTGCATATTGCCGGTGGTTGAAGCGCGGCATGCTTTTTTCAGCAACTCATTCAGCATAACATCATCAACAGGAGCGGAAGAGTATTTGCGGATTGTCCTTCGGTTTAAGAGGATTTCGGAGATTCTATCCATTGCATAAATTGTTGAATATCGCACAAAGGAAACAATTTCCACCGGAACCTGAAGAGAGGTTTGAAAGGTTTTTCTATCTTAGTACAAACTTAATCACTATGAGCAGGCAGGTAACATTATTCACTGGTCAGTGGGCTGACCTTCCCCTTGAAAAAGTATGCCAGAAAGCAAAATCGTTCGGATACGACGGAGTGGAACTGGCTTGCTGGGGCGATCATTTTGAGGTTAACAGGGCTAATGATGCCTATTGCAGGGCAAAAAGAAAACTTCTTGAGAAATACGGACTAAAGGTTTTTGCCATATCAAACCACCTTGTCGGCCAGGCTGTTGCTGACCGTATTGATGAGCGGCACAAGAGCATTCTTCCTCCTCACGTGTGGGGTGATGGTGATCCTGAGGGAGTAAGAAAAAGGGCTGCTGAAGAAATGATAAAAACCGGGGAAGCAGCAAAACGGCTGGGTGTGTCTGTTGTCAACGGATTCACAGGAAGTCCGATATGGCACCTTGTTTATTCATTCCCCCCGGTACCTTCAAAGATGATTGAAGACGGATTCAGGGAATTCGGTAAAAGATGGAAGCCGATCCTTGATGCCTATAAGAAGCTGGGAATCCGGTTTGGACTGGAGGTGCATCCTACTGAGATCGCTTTTGATACAGCATCTGCAAGGAGAGCCCTGAAGGCTGTTAACAACCATCCGGCATTCGGATTCAATTACGACCCCTCCCATTTCGGTTACCAGGGTGTTGATTATGTGGGATTTATCCACACTTTCTCCGACAGGATATTTCATGTTCATATGAAAGATGCCGGCTGGTCGGATATCCCTGTGGAAGCAGGTGTTTTCGGAGGTCATACCGAATTCGGAACGAAAGGACGTTACTGGGATTTCAGGAGCCCTGGACGCGGTAACATTAATTTCGAGGAGATTATCAGAGCCCTGAACCGCATTGGCTATAAAGGTCCTCTTTCGGTTGAATGGGAAGACAGCGGCATGGACCGTGAACATGGAGCCAGGGAAGCCTGTGAGTTTGTCAGGGCTGTCAATTTCCCTTCCTCTCAAATTGCTTTTGATGCAGCATTTGAAAAATAGATTGCTGAAAAAATCAACAGATTAAAGAATCTAATTTATTTTTTCATGGAAACAACAATAAATAAAACCCGATTATTCAATGCAAGCTGTGTTGCATTGGTAGTTACAGCTTTGGCTTTCGCAACAAGAGGTTCTTTTGTTGAAGCCTGGGCAACTGAATTTGACCTGACACATACGCAGGTCGGCTGGATAGTGGGTACAGCTTTCTGGGGCTTTACTCTGGCAATGGTCTTTGGCGGTCCACTGGTTGATATTATCGGTCTTGGAAGAATCATTGCAATAGCATTTATCTGTCATGTTATTGGTATTGTTCTCACAATAATCGCGACAGGTTTCTGGACATTATTTATATCCACTCTCTTTATTGGTGTTGCGAACGGCAGTGTGGAGGCTGCCTGTAATCCATTAATAACGAGCATGTATACGGATGAAAAAACACGCCGGCTCAACCGTTTCCATGCCTGGTTTCCAACCGGAATAGTCATCGGGGGACTTGTGGTTTACCTGTTCAATAATATCGGCCTCACAGATTGGCGGTATGCTATGGCTATAATGCTTCTTCCGACATTTGTTTATGGATTTATGTTTCTGAACAAGAAATTTCCCCAGACAGAACGGGTTGTTGCTGGTTTTTCCTATAAAGACATGCTAAAAGCCTGCTACAGTCCTCTGTTTCTGTTCATGGCGTTCTGTATGATACTTACAGCTTCGACTGAGCTTGGTACAAATCAGTGGATCGCTGCTTTACTTGCTAATGTCTCGGATAATCCTATTCTTCTGCTTGTATGGATATCCGGTATAATGGCTGCCGCACGTCAGTTCGGGGGAACCCTTGTACATAATGTCAGATCCACTTTAATATTACTTGCCTCTGCTGCCCTTGCATTTATCGGACTAATATTGATGGGATATACCAGCGGAGCAATGGTTTTTGTTGCAGCCGGAGTTTTTGCGCTCGGTATCGCATTCTTCTGGCCGACTATGCTTGGATTTGTGTCTGAAAACATACCTCAAAGCGGTGCTCTGGGACTGGCAATTATGGGAGGTATTGGTTTTCTGGGAGGTGCAATTGCCCAGCCGGCTCTTGGTGCTATTTTTGATGCCCGGACCGCGACCGCGATACCAGACGGACAGATAATCGATGTTTTGAAAAATGCTGCAGCCGGATCACAGGAAGCTGCAATCTGGGCACAGGCTCAACTCTCTGGAGGAGCAGATACACTGAAATACGTATCAATAGTTCCTGCAATATTGATTATCTGTTTCATTTATCTGCATTTCAAAAAAAGAACCTGATTATAAAACTGATAATATTATGAAAAAGATAAAGCTGGGAATGATAGGAGGCGGCATTGGAGCATTCATCGGTGATGCTCACCGCCGTGCCTCACGCATCTGCAACGATTATGAACTTACAGGCGGTGTGTTCGATAAGGACTATGCAAAAAGCAAGGAATTTGCTGTTAAAGAAGGCTTAGATCTTAAACGATGCTATAACAGCGTGGATTCTCTCATCAAGGGAGAACTGGCTTTGCCTAAGAATGAGAGGATGGAAGCCATTGCCATCGTCACTCCAAATGCGCTTCACTATCCTTTTGCAAAGAAATTCCTTACTAACGGCTTTCACCTTGTATGCGAAAAGCCAATGACACTGACTGTAAAGGAAGCTCTCGAACTGGAGAAGCTGGTGGCAAAGAACAAGCTCACATTCGCCCTGACTCACACCTATACAGGTTATCCGATGATCAGGCAAATGAGAGATCTGATCGCAAAAGGCATTCTCGGGACAATCCAGCGTGTTGATGCACAATATTACCAGGGATGGATCAATGCGATCATTCATGGTACAGGCAGCAGGATAACAGGTGTCTGGAGACTCGATCCGAAGCATGCCGGCGTCAGCAGCTGCATGGGAGATATAGGTGTGCATGCATTCAATCTTATTGAGTATACAACCGGACTGGAAATCAAGGAGGTACTTTCAGACCTTAATCCGGTGAAGGATGATGTAAAACTCGATCTTGACGGCACAGTGCTCCTGCGCTTCAGCAAAAAACTGAAGGGTGTGATCAGGTCGAGCCAGGTATGCGCCGGAGAAGAGAATAACCTTTCAATAGCTGTATACGGTTCTAAAGGAAGCCTTAAATGGGGTCAGGAGAATCCTAATTATCTCTGCCTGTTGAGCGATTCGGAACCGATGAAGGTTTTGAAACCTGCCCATGGCTACAACGATACGATGGCGGAAGAGGGACATACAATGCCGGCAGGGCATCCGGAAGGGATCTATGAAGCCCTGGCTAATATATATAAAGGTGCGGCGAAGTCTATCCGCAAGGAGAAATTCAGACAGGGAGAGTTCCCAACCGTGCATGACGGTGTCAGGGGGATGAAATTCATCCACGCTGTGGTTAACTCGAATGCGAAGGGGAATATCTGGGTAAAGGTATAACGGCGCAATAATGTTATAATCCTTATATTATTTCTTT